>MDTF01017223.1_pt1 | contig 19780 bp, 19 predicted proteins | sample 811191 | NCBI WGS metagenome assembly MDTF01 (sample SAMN05326649, study PRJNA326480) | marine metagenome | isolation source: seawater | place: Southern Ocean | collected 2011 | reverse complement strand
CCACGTTGATAGGCTGGATGTGGAAGCGCAGTAATGCGTGTAGCTGACCAGTACTAATAGCTCAATTGGCTTGATTTATGCACTGAAAAAAATTTTTGAGATATAGATTTTATTTTCTTATTAAGTAAGAATTACCCATTGAATTACTATTTACATAACTTATTTATGATTAAAAAAAAAGTAACAGCTGTAATAGTTTCTAAATTAAATAAAATTAAAAAAATAGATAAAAAAAATCTAATAAATATAGATGATTTTGATTTCATATCTTTTGGTCACATTGATTCTATTGAAATACTTAAATTTATTTTTGAAATAGAAAATAAATTTAAAATTTCGTTTAGACCCACTGATACTGTATCTAGGAATTTTAAAACAATTAAAGGTTTAAGATCAATAATATTAAAAAAATTGTCTAAAATTTCTAAGTAATTTTATTTTATCTATTTTACCAATTTTTGTTTTTGGAAATTTTTGAAGAAAATAGATTTTATTTGGAAACTGAAATTCAGATAGTTTTTTTAAACAAATATTCTTGATGTAATGTTCGGTAATATTTTTACTTTTTATTATAAATAAAAATAAAACAGTTTTATTTGCAATATCTTTTGCTACGACAGCCACATCACTTATATTTTTATTATTTATGAATACTTTTTCTATATCTTCAGGGAAAATTGTAATCCCATTTCTTCTAATGGTGTTTTTAATCCTGGATTTATAGTACAAATATTTTTGTTTATTGATAAAACCTAAATCACCTGTTTTAAAATAACCTTTAAAAAATGATTCATTATTCAGTTTTTTTGAATTATAGTAATTTTTAAATTTTCCTGGCGTTTTACACACTATTTCACCAACTGAATTATGCTCTAAAAACTTATTATCTTTTGATAAAATTTTTATTTTAATTGACCCATCATAACTTCTCCCAACACTGGATAGAAATTTTTTCTCTTTAAGAACATTAATATTTGTAATAGTGCCTATCTCTGTGGCACCATACATTTCATATAAATTAATTTTTTTTTTTACAAATTTTTCTTTTATTGCAGGTAATAATTTTGCAGACGTAGAAACTAAACCTTTTTTTAAGTAAAAGTCCTCAAAATTTTTTTTACTTTTTGTTAATTCATAAATTTGATTAGCTACCAACACTGAAAATGTAATTTTATATTTTTTGATTAATTCGAAGTATTTTTCTACCTGAAAGGTGCTCATAACTACACATGTGGATCCAGTTAATAAAGGTGCAAATAAAGTTCTCATTCCTAAAGAATGATCAATGGGGCCTGTTACTATGATATTGTCTTCTGAATTAATTTTATAAAGATCTCTAAAAAGTTCGTATCTAATAATTTTAGTCTTTTGAGAAAATACGATAGGTTTAGGCTTAGTAGTCGAGCCAGAACTCATTGTAATGATATAGTTTTTGTTAATATCTATTTTTTTATTTGGTTTTATGAATTTATTTTTTTTATAAAAAAACTTAAATTTTATTGAATTTTCAGTACAAACATAATTTTTGATACTGGTTTTTTCATTTAAAAAAATACAAACATTTTTCCCTGCTATAACTGAATTAATACCCATAACCTTTATGATATCTAGAAGGTGATATTTTGAATAATATTTTCCAACAGGAATTACTGTGGAGTTTAGATATGATAAAGCAAACAATGATAATATGCTTGATAATGAGTTGCCTTCAACAATAATCACTTTGCTATTTTTACTGAAATTAGCTTCTGAAAAATTTTGAATAGATTGTAAAACTAAATTATAAAGTGACTTATAAGAATATTCAATATTTTCTATTACTAACGCAGTTTTATTTGGAAAAATTTTAGAATTTTTTTTTAATATTTTAAATAATCCCATAATTTTTTTTTTAGATGTTTGTAGATTGTTTCAGTATTACTCATATCAAATTTCAAAAATTTTTTTAGATTAACAAAACTTTGCCAAAGAAATTTTAATTCAATTTCTTTTTTAGTTTCATATGCATGTAGCATACTCATTGTATGCTTGTTGCTTTTAAGTGTTTGAATTACCCTAGATTTTGGAGATTGATAAATTTTGATATTATTATTTTTTAAAATTTTATCACCTTCTTTTAGAATATTAATTATTTCTTTTTTAGCTATATAATTTTTATTTAATTCAAAATTATTTTGTTCATATTTCAATGCTATCATATTAAATGCTAATGAGTTTATGGACTTAATGAATACCTCAGAAAAAATATTACTTACTAATGGTGACTTTGTATTCTTTTTTAAATCTTTTCTTAATTGATTTACTTTTTCTTTCTTTTCAGGAAATGCTTCTTTAATAGGAAAACCTCTTTGTATATGAGCTATTTTTACAAAACCTGGCTTTTCTATTTTTCCAGACAACCACATCGTCATACCTACTAAATTTTTTCTTTTAATATTTTTTTTAAATAATGGACTAAGTGAGTCATTAATTTTTTTTTGTATACTTTTCTTCAAACATTTGTGCCACCAAAACGGAATTGATGTACATGGTGTAATTATAATTGTTTTTTCACTAATAAATTCTTCAATATCCAAAAAAATCTTATTTAAATTTTCATTAATTTTAGTTGTTATAAAAATATTATCAAAATATATTTTATTAATTTTTTTTAGACTATTTATTACAATAAAATTTTTATTATTTTTCAAAAAAAATTTTTGTACTAAATTATTATTATTAAATACCTTTACTGAAAGCCCCTTATTTTTGATATATTCATAATTTTTTTTTCTAGTTAAAAAATATATTTGATGATTTGATCTTAATAAACACGCACCAAGGTAAGAACCAATCGCTCCACCTCCGTAAATTAATGTTTTTTTTTTCACTTTCTAGATAACTACTTTTTGCCAATTTTTTTTAATAGAAGAAAAATGAATTTTATCTAAAACTTTTATTATATCTAAATTTGTTTTTGAATTTAAAAGTATGTTTGGTTCCACTTTCTCTTTGCGAAACAATTTTGCTATAGATTCATAGATATTAATAAATGCATCTAAAAATCCACCAGGGTGTCCAGCAGAATAAGTAAATAAATCACTATTTTTAAGATATTTTGTATTTTGTGACAATCTATTAATAATATTCTTATTTCCTCTATTGTCTGAAAAAATTAACTCCTCTGGTTGTGAGTGTTTCCATTTAATGGATCCCTTAGATCCATAAATTCTTATTGATAACTCATTTTTCTCTCCTGTAGAATTTTTTGAAAACCAAAATTGACCAATAAATTTTTCAAATTTTAACCAGGTATAAACATTTTCTATGTAATTTTTATTAGTATTTTCAAAGCTATTAACACTCTTTGGCATTTCGTTAAAAAAATAATATACTAGAGATAAAAGATGACTGGCTAAGTCTAAATGTAAATTAGGAATGTAACCATCATTAGTTCTCCATTTTTTTATCGCAGCCTTGTAAAATGTTGAAGATTGTTGTGGCATCTCAAATACAAAATTATTGATCTTACCTAATTTTTTTATTAAATTTTTAATTTCCATAATAGCCGGATAACCTAAATAATTATATGTACTTGCAAAAAAAATTTTTTTATTTTTGATTATTTCAAATGATTTTTTTGCATTCTTTAGGTTATTTTCAAAAGGTTTCTCAGCGATAATACCAATATTTTTATTAACCAGTTCTGTATAAATTTCATTTCTATTTTTGGGTGGAGTAAGTACTAATGCTAGATCTATATTATCAATTTCTAATTTTATTAATTGTTTTATATTATTGTATACTTTACTTTTTGGTAATGAATAAACTATTGAGTTTTTTAAATTTTTACTTTTTTGTCTACTAAAACATCCACAAATAACTTTATATTTATTAGTCGAGAGTAAGCTCCGTAAGTGGGTTTTTCCTATTGTAGAGTCAAAACTACCACCAATTATAGCAAGCCTTATTTTGTTATTATTCCTTTTATTAAATTTTAAATTTTGGACCATTTACAGTAAGCCATTTATTTTTTTTAGTTATTTTTAGTGCAAATTGATAAAATTTTTTATAATTAATTATATATACAATTGATTTGCCAAGGTTTGAAGATAAATATAAATTGCTTTTATTAGCCCTTGAAGAAATTATATAACCATTAGATACAGTCTCTTTTCTTAAATACCGCGAAAAATATGTCCAATTTATTTTTTTTTGTACACCATTGATTTTAATATGTCCCTTAAAAATTTTATCAAATCTAAATGGTACATTATTTTTTTTGTCTAAATAATGTACAAAAGGTAGCCAGTTAAAACCCAAACCAATGTGGCAACACTTAAGACTTTTAATCTTAAATAATCTTTCTAAAGTGCAATTATCACCAAAAGAATTATTAGAAATTTTTAACAAAACATTTTTTACATCTGGTCCGAAACCAGCAATGGACATCATAGGATCAAAAGATCTTATAATATTTTTCTGTTTTAAGAAAAAATTTGGGAAATATCCAATATCTGCTTTTGTTTTTAAAGGATCGAATTTTTTTATTTTTTTTGTAAAACTATAAGAATATGTTGGTACAAAAATATTTCCCTTTTTACCTATAATATTTTTTATAGCACTGAGTATCCATTTGCTTGATACTAAGATTTTATTTTTATTTTTTGATTTAGGGTATCCTAAAAAACCCATATTGGTTGATAAAAAAATAGAGTCATTTTTTTTTAAACCAAGTTTTTCAAAACAAGATTGAACATTGTGATAATCAAAATTATATTTATCATTTTTCATTCAATTTTTCTTTCTACTTTCTGATTTTATGTAATTTACAAATTGTGGTGTCAAAGTTTTTCATTTATAAGAATTAATATTATATGATTTATTACCTTTCAATAATAATACCTTTTTATAATAGTAGAAAGTTTATTGATAAAAGTATTAAAAATTCTTTAGAAATATCAAAAAAAAATCCAAATACTGAAATAATTTACATAAATAATAATTCAAATGATGGTTCAGGTATTATTTTAAAAAATAAAATAAAAAATATAAAGAATATCAAATTTTTTGTTACAAATAAAAAAGATGGTATGGGTCCTGGAGTAGCTAGAAATTTGGGAGTTAAAAAAGCAAATTCAGATCTAATAATGTTTTTGGATTCAGATGACTACGTTGAAATAAAATACATAAATAGCTTAATTCAATACTGTAAAAAATTTAAAGACAATTTTTTTTTTTTGAATATGCAGTCGAAAAAAAAACATCCTCTTGTGCGATATAATAAAAAGAATCTTAAGTTATTTTTTAGAAACAGCAATAATATGATGGTAATAGGAAAAGTTTTTGCAAAAAAATTTTTAATTAAAAATAATTTAGTTTTTAAAAAAAATATTTATGAAGACATTTACTTTGTTTTTAAATGTCATTTTTATAATAAAAAAAAATTGAGTAATTTTTCAAAAAATATATATGTAAAAACAGAAAATCCTGAATCAATTACTAATTCAGAAATAACTTTTAACCATATTAAATGTAAATTTAATGCATTTGAATCAATAGAAAAATTTCTAAAGAGAAAAAATTTGAAAATATTTAATAACTTATATAAAGATATTCAATATAGATTTAGGGGTGAATTCTACAATACATGCCACAACATAATTAATTCAAATTTAAATAAACAAGTAAAAGAGGTATTAGTAAGCTATACAAAAAAATTGTACATAAATTCTATTAATCATGAGTTTAAAATGATAACCACTAAAGATAAATTTACTAAAAAAAAATTATTTAATGTATAAAACTTGTCAAGATTTAGAGGAATCTCTTTATATAGCACCCAATGAAATAAGATCTTGTTGTCAAAGATTTTTTCACAAAGATAAAATGAGAGGTGACGCAAAACTTATTGATATAAAAGATGGCATCACACCCACTGCAAGTGATATTAAGAAAGCAAGAAAAAAAATTTTTGATGAAATTCAAAAAGATGAAAATGAAGATTGCATAGGATGTCCTTTTTTAAAAAAGACAAAAGAAAAACCAAATTTTAGCTCAAAAATAAAACTTCTTTCAATTGAACATCATTCTGTTTGTAATTTAAGATGCAATTATTGTAGTGAGATTTATTGGGGGGGAAAAAGATCCAAATACAATGTTGTTGAATTTATCTCTTATTTGAGCAAAAGTAATTCTTTAAATGATTGCAACCAAGTTGTGTGGGGTGGTGGCGAACCAACCCTAGATAAATCATTTGAACAAATTTTAGAAGAAATTAATCACCACGCAAATCCAAAAACTTACCATAGAGTATTCACAAATTCTGTTAGAATTAGTGAGCCAGTTATTAAGTTTTTAAAAAAAGGGCTTATTAAAATTACAACTAGTATTGATGCAGGAACTCCAGAAACTTTTAAAAAAGTCAGAGGCAGACCAAAGTTTTTAAATGTTTTTGAAAATTTACAAAAATATGCGGAAATTGATCCAAACAAAGTGACTATAAAATATATTTTTACAGAGGAAAATAAAGAAGAGCCTGAATTAAAAGCTTTTGTTCAAAATTGTTTAAAATATGGACTAGAAAAATGCAATTATCAAATAAGTTTAAATTTTAAAAAGGAAAGATTTAATTTTGATTTTCTTAAATCAATTATTTATCTATTTAGCAATCTATACAAAAATAAAATCAATAAAGTTTTTTTAGATGACCATATTATGAATAGATTTGGATCCTTAAATGATGAAGAAATTAGGAAAATAAATGTTTATTCGAAAATAAATAAATCTGAAGAAATAATATTAAAACCTGAGTTAATTAATGATATAATAGTTTTTGGAGCAGGTAAAATCTCAAATGAGATTATAAAAAAAACTAATTTTTTTAAAAACATACATAATTTTGATCTGGTAGACAGCGATATTAGTAAAATTGGTAAAAAATTAAATAACAAAACTATACTTTCTCCATCTATTTTAAAAAATGATAATAGAAAAATATTTATTGCTACTGCACAACACTATGATGCCGTCTATAGTAAGATTTTAGAGATTAAAGGAAATAACAAAAATATTATTAATGGCTTGATAATATAAATTAATTTTAAATCTCTTTTCGCAAATTAGTACTGTTGTGGATTGAGATAAATTTTTTTAAAAAATTTTTGTACAAGATATGATTTTGAAATGATTGGAAAGGAAATTCATAATTTTGCTCGTGAGTTGTGGCCTATTAATAGGAGTATTACTGGTGCAGGAGTTAGAGAAACACTTCAAAAAATATCAAAACATCTTAAAAATTTAAAAATTAAATCAGTGCCATCAGGTACTAAAGTTTTTGATTGGACAGTTCCAAAAGAATGGAGTGTAAATGAAGCGTATATTATTACTCCAAGTGGTAAAAAGATATGTGATTTCTCTAAAAATAATCTTCATTTAGTTGGATATAGTATTCCCTTTAAAGGTAATGTTAATCTTGATGAGTTAAAAGAACATCTGTATACGCTGCCAGAGCAACCAAACGCAATTCCATATATTACGAGCTATTATGAGGAAAGATGGGGATTTTGTCTTGGTCAAGAGCAGTTTGATACTTTAGAAAAAGGTACCTACGAAGTTGTAATCGACTCAACTTTATTTGATGGCGAACTTAATTATGGAGAATTATTAATTAAAGGTAAAAGTGATAAAGAAATTTTCTTAAGCACTTATATCTGTCATCCTTCAATGGCAAATAACGAACTATCAGGACCGACTGTTGTCACATTTCTTGCAAAGTGGTTACAAGAAACTGATAAGCATAAGTATACTTACCGGATAATTTTCATTCCTGAAACAATTGGATCTATAACTTATCTAAATTATAATTATAAAAGTATGAAAAATAAAATTTTTGCTGGATTTAATGTATCTTGTGTTGGTGATGAAAGAGCTTACTCTTATGTTCCATCTCGAAATGGTAAGACGATAAGTGATATGGTGGCTAAGCATGTACTTAAGTGGATTGATAGTAACTTTGTTAAATATAGTTGGCTAGACAGAGGTAGTGATGAACGTCAGTATTGTGCCCCTGGAATTGATTTACCAATAGCCTCAATACTAAGAACAAAGTTTGGTAGATATCCAGAGTATCACACATCGCTAGATGATTTAGAAAACGTTGTTACTCCTCAAGGTCTTAATGGTGGTTATTGGGCAATTAGAAAAGCAATAGAAGCAATTGAAAGAAATAAAAAATATAAAACCTCTGTTTTATGTGAGCCTCAGATGAGTAAGAGAGGACTTTATCCAACACTTTCTTCAAAAAAATCTAATGAAGAAATTAGGTTGATGATGGATTTTATTAGTCTTTGTGATGGAGAAAGTTCACTACTTGAAATTGCCGAAAGTCTCAAAGTACCAATTTGGGAATTGTATGATAGTGTTGATAAACTTGAGAGTAAGAGACTGATCAGTGTTAATGAGAAAGCTTAATGCAAACTTTTAAAAAACTTTTAGATTTACTCACACCTTATGAGCGTAAACAAGCAAGCTTGCTATTATTTATGATTTTATTAATGGCATTGTTAGACATGATCGGTGTTGTATCAATCGTTCCTTTTATGGCAGTCCTAACTAATCCAGATCTAATAGAAACAAATTTAATTTTAAATATTATGTTTCAGAAATCAAAAATGTTTGGAGTTGAGAATAATCAACAGTTTCTTTTTGCTCTAGGTATACTTGTGTTCATGCTATTAATTATTTCCCTTGCCTTCAAGGCCCTTACAACTTATCAGCAACTAAGATTTGTTCAAATGCGTCAATTCAGTATTGGTAAACGCTTAGTAGAAGGATATTTGCACCAGCCTTACAGTTGGTTTTTAAATCGTAATAGTGCTGATCTTGGAAAGACTATTTTAGCAGAAGTAAGCCAAGTAGTTGGGAGTGGTGTGAAACCATTAATGGAATTGATCGCTAAAGGCTTAGTAGCAATTGCACTTATAACTTTATTAGTTTTAACTGATCCAAAACTTGCACTAGTGATTGGCTCTTTATTTATTGGAATTTATGGACTCATTTTCTATTTTTCAAGTAACTATCTTAATCAGATTGGAAAAGGACGTTTAAAAAGTAATCAGTTACGCTTTATGTCTTTAAGTGAAGCCTTTGGTGCTACAAAAGAGATTAAAGTTGGAGGATTAGAGAAAGTTTATATTAAGCGTTTTTCTGATTCTGCTCAAATTTTTGCTCGTACTACGGCCTCTTCACAGGTTTTGGGTCAATTACCTCGCTTTGCTCTTGAAGCTGTAGCGTTTGGAGGAATTATACTAATGATACTTTATCTAATGTTGCAAAAAGGTAGTTTTAACAATGCTTTGCCTATCATCAGCTTGTATGTTTTTGCTGGCTATCGTTTGATGCCAGCACTGCAACAGATTTATGCTTCTTTCACACAACTTACTTTTGTTGGCCCATCACTTGAAGCTTTAAGTAAGGATATTAAAAATCTTAAACCATTTAACTCAAATCAAGATCAAGGTGTTTTGTCACTAAATAAAGAAATTACTTTAAAAAATATTCATTATAATTATCCCAATACATCACGAACGGCGTTAAAGAATATTAATTTAATTATTCATGCAAAAACTACTATTGGATTGGTAGGTAGTACCGGAAGTGGCAAAACAACAACATTGGATATCATTCTAGGATTACTTGAAGCTCAAAAAGGTGTTTTAGAAGTTGATGGACAAGTTATAACAAAAAAAAACACAAGAGCTTGGCAACGATCTATTGGATATGTGCCACAACATATTTATTTAGCTGATGATACAGTTGCTGCTAATATTGCTTTTGGAAAAGAGCCCAAAGACATTAATCAAGAAGCTGTTGAAAAAGCTTCTAAAATTGCAAATTTAAATGAGTTCGTAATAAATGAATTACCTAACCAATATCAAACTACTATTGGTGAGCGAGGTGTTAGGTTATCAGGTGGTCAGCGTCAACGTATTGGAATTGCTAGAGCCTTATATCATGATCCACAAGTACTAATTTTAGATGAAGCAACGAGTGCATTAGATAATCTTACTGAAAAAGCCGTGATGGATGCGGTAAACAATCTTAGTAAAAATAAAACTATTATCTTAATTGCCCACCGTTTGAGTACAGTAAAGAAGTGTGATAAAATATTTTTATTGGAAAAAGGTGAGATAAGAAATGAGGGAACATTTGATGAATTGATCAAAGTTAATGACAATTTTCGAATAACTGCTAATAATTAATAAATAAAAAGAATGCTAACAAATTCCTCTATATTAATCACAGGTGGCACAGGATCTTTTGGTCATAGTTTTGTTCCACTTACACTTAAAAAATATAACCCCAAACGTTTAGTAATTTTTTCACGAGATGAGATGAAACAATGGGAGATGGCAAAGTTATTTAAAGATGATTCACGAGTGCGTTTTTTTATCGGGGATATTCGTGATAAAGATCGACTACACCGTGCTTTATATGGTGTGGATTTTGTAGTTCATGCTGCGGCAACCAAAATTGTCCCTACAGCTGAATACAATCCATTTGAATGCATTAAAACCAATATTAATGGTGCGATGAACTTAATTGATGCTTGCATTAATCAAAATGTTAAACGAGTTGTGGCACTTTCAACTGATAAAGCAAGTAGCCCTATTAATCTTTATGGAGCAACTAAATTAGCATCTGATAAATTATTTGTTGCAAGCAATTCTTCCTACGCCAGTGGCCATAAAACATGTTTTTCAGTAGTTAGATACGGCAATGTAATGGGTTCCCGTGGTTCTGTAATACCATTTTTCTTTTCAGTCAAAGACCAAAAAGAATTACCTATCACTGATGAAAGAATGACACGTTTCATGATTTCACTTGATCAAGGTGTTGAGTTGGTATGGAATGCTTTTGAAGATATGGTAGGTGGTGAAATTTACGTTAAAAAAATTCCCTCTATTAAAGTTACAGATATTGCTAATGTGATTGCACCACAAGCCAAGCACAAAATAATTGGTATTCGTCCAGGTGAGAAATTACATGAACAAATGATTAGCAGTGAAGATAGTTTTTCAACTTATGAATATTCTAATTATTATAAAATTTTACCACAGATTAATGAATGGAGTAAAGATAGTATACGGATAAAGAATGGAGTAAAAGTTCCTGAAGGGTTTGTTTATAGTAGCGATAATAATACCGAATGGCTGAGTAAAACTGAAATGCAAAAATGGATTAATGATAACCTAAATTATATTAGTAAAATTTAAAGCAAACTAGTCTTAAAAATATTTAAATTAGAAATTAAAAAATTATTAAGTCCAGATTTTGAGCTTAATAAAGATATGGTTATAAGTAAAGTTTATTAAAAACTTGGTTACAAAATTTTTCCAAACCAATAAGTATTATATCTCTTTCCATTATAGATTATTTCAGATTGAAATTTTCCTTCAATTTTAAAACCATTTTTAGTTAAGACTTTTTTTGAACCGATATTCATCTCATACAAACCTGCCTTAAGTTTTTTTATACCCATTTTTTTTCCTAATTCAATTATCTTTTTAATTGCTATCGTAGAATATCCTTTACCCCATAATTCTTTTTCTCCAATAAAATAACTTATTTCTGCATTTTTGTGAAAAGAGTTAATAGGACCAAGTTTTATATTACCTATGTGCATGTGTGAATTTTTTTTTTTTAAAAAAATTCCATATAAAAATTCATTTTTGCATCTGTTCTTTTCTTTGACAAATTTTCTAATATTAGTTAAGGAATGTTTAGTATTTTTTTGCTCTGTATACTTATGTACTTGGAGATCATTCATCCAATTTTGATACTTTTTTGATATATCTTTTTTAAGATTTAATTTTCTTAATATCAATTCCTCAGATTTTTTCATAAGATAATTTTCTTAATCTGTCTATTCTGAAAGACAACTAAAGTAAATTTTTAACATATTAAATTAATAAAAGTAATTTATTTACAAATATTGTCAAAACTTAACTAGACAATATATGAGTACAAAACTTCAACTCCTACTATAAATTCTTTAACGCATTAATTTTTAAAGGCTCATTTTTTAAAATATTTACAGAAGATTTTTTATTTAAAATTTTATCAAAATATTTTGGAGCTAGACCATAGCCAGGTCTAATAACTCTAATATTGTCTTTGGTAAACTTTTCTCCTTTATTTATATCTTTAGTTGCAAAAATCGATCTTCTAAAAATTTTAGATTTATTTTCACTTTTATTTCTAAAAAAAGTATTTTTACCTAAAAGTTTATGTGTAATATCAATATCATCTCTTAATTTTTTAATTTCTTTTCCTTTCAATGAAAAATCTATGTCAAAACCTTTTTTTTGATTATCTAATGCTATATGTTTTTCTATAACTTCTGCCCCACTTGCAATAGCAGCAATTGCAACTCTATTATCTGTTGAGTGATCTGATATACCCACTTTACATCTAAATTTTTTTTTTAAAATTTTGATATTATGTAAGTTGAAGTCATTAGCTGATGATGGATAATTACTTACACAATATAAAAGGGTAATATCTTTAGCGCCATTTTTTCTTGCTATTTTAACAGTGGTTTCGATTTCTTTTAAATTTGCCATTCCAGTAGAAATAATAATTGGTTTCTTGGTTTGAGATACTTTCTTTACTAAATTTAAATCAGTCATTTCAAATGACGCTATTTTGTAAATTGGACAATTTAATTTTTCTAGAAAATCTACTGCCGTATCATCGAATGGAGTGCTAAAAACTTTTATTCCTAAAGATTTACCATATTCAAAAAGTTCTTTATGCCACTTTAAAGGTGTGTGAGCTCTGTTATATAAATCCCAAAGTGTATAACCTTTCCATAAACCTTCTTTGATTTTAAAATATTTTTTATTTGATTTAATTGTCATTGTGTCGGCAGTATAAGTTTGAAGTTTTACTGCATCAGCATTATTTGTTTTGGCACATTTAATTAATTTTTTTGCTAAATTAAAATTTCCACAATGATTTGCTGAAATTTCTGCTATGAAAAAAATTTTATTTTTCATTCAATTTATTTATTTTTTGAGCAAGACTAGAAATTCTTTTATCATCTTTACAAATTTCTTTAAGAATTTTTGAGGTTTTATTTAAATCTAGTTTCAAAGATAGTCTTAATAAATCCATCCAATTTTTATTATTTTTAGATCGGATATTCTGTATTTGATTAACAAATTTTAATGCCTGATTAATTTTTTTAGTATTTTTTTCCATAAATTATATTTTATTTTGATATAAATTTTTTTAGATTATTTACTTATTTGTTTATGTAAAATTTATATTTATTATTTTTGTTTTTTGCATTAAAAATCATACAAAATGCTGAAGATCTGTGATCAAATATTTGGATATTTCCTTTTTTTACCTGAAGCCAACCATTTTTTTTATAAAAATTAACCTGCTTTTTTTGACAAATCAAAATAGAGAAAAGCTTGCTTTGTTTAATAAACATATTATTCAAGCACATCAATAAATATGATAATTTTTTGTTTCTATACTTTTTATCAATAATTAACGTATCAAAATAAATGAAATTTTTTTTTTTTATTAAGATCCTCAATCTTGCAAACCTTTTTTCTTAAGAGTGTGTAACCTATCAGTTTAGACTTAAGATATAATAAATTATGTGTATCTTGTTTTTTAACATATTTTTTGAACCATTCTTTTTGTGAGTTTATTCCATACTTCCATTGCTTATCTTTTAATAGACATATGTCTTCAATGTCACTTTGCTTAAGTTTATAAGAAAAAATAGACTTTAACTGAAAATGATTATTAATCAAATTTATCATATAATTTAATTTATTTATTTAAATATAATTTCTCTATTATTCTTATGTATAATCAATTAAATTATAAACTTAAAAATTCTATAAATTTTTATATTTATATAATATTTAATAATAATATATGAATAATTGAAGTACTTAGTCCTATCTGATGATAATAAAAAATACAATTGCCATACTCCTTGCTGCAAGATCTGGCTCAAAAAGACTGCCAAATAAACATTTTTTAAAAGTACATGGAAATTTAAATATTATCGATGTATGTATTTTAAGATTAAAAAAAGTAAGACTGGTTAATAAAATTTTTTTATGCACCACAAAAAAAAACATTGATGATAAATTCAAAAAAATATGTAGAAGTCACAATATTGGATTGTATAGAGGGAGCGCAAGCAATGTTTCTAAAAGATTAATAGATTGTGCCAAAGCAAATTCTATTAAAACAATTGTAAGAATAACTGCTGACTGTCCAATAATTGACCCAGGCTTAATAGATAAATGTATCAAATTACATATTATGAAAAAATGTGATTACACTTCAAATATATTAAAATTTTCCTTTCCAGATGGACTTGATGTAGAAGTTTTTTCTTTAGTCTCATTAATAAAATCTCAAAACTTGTCAAAAACTCATTATAACAAAGAACATGTTACACCTTATATAAGAAGGTCGAAAAAATTTAAAAAGTTTAGTTATAAAAATTTAGTAGATTACTCTAATAGAAGATGGACATTAGACTATTTAAAAGATTATCTTTTCTTTCAGAAAGTATTTGAATATTTTTCACCAAATATTTACTTTCCATGGAAAGATTTAATTAATGCAGAAAAAGCTAATAAAGCACTTATTAATATAAAAAAAAGATGACGTGAATAAAACTGAATTAAAAAAGAGTTTCATAATTGGTTCTGCTAATTTTACTCAAAAATACGGGGTAGATTCAACCAAAATAAATCATGATGAAATCAGAAAGATTTTAAATTTAGCAAAAAAAAACAGCATACATAAGATTGATACAGCTCAGGCATACTTAAAAAAAAAAAATACTTTTAAAAATATTGATAAAAAATTTAAATTTTCAACAAAAATAATACCTGATTCTAGATGGGTATCATTAGAATTTTGTCAAAAAAAATTAGAGGAACACTTTAATACCCTTAACAATAATAGGGTGGAGACAATACTTTTTCATGACATCAAAATTTTGCTTACAAAAAATGGTCCAAAAATTTTTAAAAATTTGGAGTCTTTAAAGAAAAAAAAATATTTTTATAAAATAGGATTGTCAATTTATGATACAGATTGTTTAAATTATATAATATCAAATTATAATTTTGACGTAGTTCAATGTCCGTATAATATTTTAGATAAAAGAATAGTTTACTCTGGATGGTTAGCAAAATTAAAAAATAAGGGAGTAGAAATTCACATTAGATCTATATTTTTACAAGGATTATTAGTTAATAAATCGATACATAAAAAAAAATATTTTAGAAAATGGCAAAAAAAAATTTCCGAATGGTTTACATGGTTAGAAAAAAATAATATTTCTCCAATTGATTATTGTTTAAATGATTTATTATATCAAGATTTTGATAAAATAATAATTGGTATTAATAGTTCAATAAATTTAAAAGAAATTATAAATTTTAAAAAAATAAATAAAAATAAAATGATAAATTTTGATATAAGTGATACAAAACTAATAGATCCAAGAAATTGGAAATAAAATGAAAATTAAGAATGGAATAATTTTATATAACTTTGCTAAGACCATAATTCCTGGTGGTACAACTTTATTTTCTAAGAGATCTGAACTTCATTTACCCGATAAATGGCCAGCTTATTTTTCAAAGGCAAAAAAAATAAATGTTTGGGATTTAAGAGGACATAAATATTTGGATATGTTTTGTGCTGTTGGAACAAGTGTATTGGGATATAGCAATGATAAAGTAAATCAGTCAGTTTTAAAGAATATTAACAAAGGTAACATGACAACCCTAAACTGTCCTGAAGAGGTTCATTTATCAAATCAAATAATTAAACATCATCCTTGGGCATCTATGGTAAAATTTACAAGAGGTGGAGGAGAAGCAAATGCTGTAGCAATTAGAATAGCTAGGTCGTGCACAAAAAACAAAAATGTAGCTTTTTGTGGCTATCATGGATGGCATGATTGGTATTTATCAGCAAATATAAATTCAAAAAAAAATTTAGATCAGCACTTAATGTCAGGATTAAATTATGATGGAATACCTGAAAATTTAAAAAATACTTCTTTTCCATTTCCATATAATGATTTTGACTATCTCTTAAAACTGATTAAAAAAAAAAAAATTGGAATTATTAAAATGGAAGTAATGCGAAATACAAAACCATATAATGGTTACCTTCAAAAAATAAGAAAAATTTGTAACGAAAAAAAAATAATTTTAATTTTTGATGAATGCACATCAGGTTATAGGGAAAATATGGGAGGGATACATCTTAAATTTAAAGTAAATCCAGATATGGCAATATTTGGTAAAGCTCTAGGTAGTGGGTATGCAATTAATGCAATAATCGGTAAAAGAAAAATAATGAGGAAAGCTGAGAATACCTTTATTAGTAGTACATTTTGGGGCGAACGTATTGGATATACAGCTGCTCTTTCTTCAATTAAAGAATTTAAACGATTAAAAGTTTTTAAAAAAATTGAAAATAATGGCAAATTATTAAAATCTATTTGGTTAGATTTATCAAAAAAATATAGTGTGCCAATTAATGTGATGGGAACAAATGCTATACCGGCATTTGAATTTTGTAATGATCATATAAAAAGAAAAACTTTTCTTACACAAGAGATGCTGAAAAATAAGATTTTAGCAACAAACATGATCTATATTACTATTTTTCATAATAAAATAAATATTAAAAAATATATAAAAATTTTAGACAAAATTTTTTATGATATTTCAAAAAAAGATATAAAAAAAATTCTTAAATCTAGGACATGCTTCAAACCAATAAATAGAATAAATTAAATCATGAAATACATACCTTATGGAAAACAGCTTATAGATAAGAAGGATAAAAGATTGGTATTAAGCTCATTATCAAATGATTTAATTACCACAGGTCCTTTTGTTGACAAGTTTGAGCAAAAGTTGAAAGGATATTTTAAATGCAAATATAGTTTTGTGTGTAGTAGTGGAACAGCTGCTATTCATTTAGCAATGTTATCAATTAATTTAATGAAAGATGATGTTATTTTAATGCCTGCAGTAAATTTTATAGCATCATACAACATGGCAAAAATTATGCAGTTAAAGATCTATTTAGTAGACGTGGACGAATATACAGGCCAAATCACAACAGATAAAATTTTAGAATGCATTAATAAAAATAAACTTAAAAAAATAAAAGCTTTAATAGTAATGTATCATGGGGGTTTTCCAGAGAATTTAAAAAATTTTTATGCATTAAAAAAAAAATATAATCTATTTATAATTGAAGACGCATGTCATGCATTAGGATCAGAATACAAATATAAAAATAAATTATTCAAAATTGGTTCTTGCAAACATGCAGATGTTTCTACTTTTTCTTTACACCCATTAAAGACAATTACATCAGGAGAGGGAGGCATTATAACAACTAATAACCCTAAAATTGCTAAAAATATTACACTATTTAGAAGTCACGGAATATTGAGGAATAAAAAAAAACATTGGGAGTACGATATTGTAAAACATGGTTTTAATTATCGACTTTCAGATATTAATTGTGCGTTAGGATTATCACAATTAAATAAAATCAGTTTATTTCTAAAGAAAAGAAAAAAAATTTATGAAAAATATGTCCATGAGTTAAAAAATTTTAATCCAAATTTAATAATACCTGAATACTCTAAAATTATTAAACCATCATTCCATTTGTTTTTAATAAATATTACGTTTAGTAGGTTAAAAAAAAACAAAAATCATTTTATGAAATATCTTTTGAAGCATAATATCTTAGCCCAACAACACTATATTCCAATATACAAATTTCAAGTTTATAAAGAAATTGTAAATCATTTTCCTGGATCAGAAAAATATTTCAAAAACTCCTTAAGTATTCCAATTTTTGTAGATTTGAATTTAAAAAAGCAAAAACAAATTATTAAAATAATCAAAAGATATTTTGGATAATGTCAAAAAAAAAGGTATTAGTAATATTAGGCTCAAAAAGTGATGAGCTTACAGCAAAATTATTAAAGAGTTTCGATAATTGTTTAATTAATTACATGTTAATTGATTTTCAAAATTTTAAGATATTTTATTCCTATAATAAAAGTTCTATAAATATTAAAAAAAATTTTTCTGTAAAAAATTTGTTAGATTATATACAGCAAGTAGATAGAAAAATTAAATTTAAACGTGATTGTATATTTTTATTTGAATTTTGCTCTGGTTTTAACAAAAATGTTTCCGAATATGAATTATCTTTATATGTCCAAAAAAAAAATTTTCAACGTTTTTTTTATAATCGAAGATCTTTTAGTTTAGTTTATTTTATTACAGATGATTTTTATGGTTTAAGTAAAAATTTTTCTACTCACAAAATAAAATATGATATCAATAGAAAATTAATTCTGTCTAAAATTTCTGGTGTAAGGGATTATAAATTAAAGTTTGATCCATTGATGCAAACAATTTCAAAAAAAAAATATCTTATAAAAAATTTAAAAATATACATTAGAATCATTTTTTATTCTTTTAGATATTTGCATTATTCATTATTATTAGTAATAAAAAAAATCTTTAAAATAAGATTAAAAAAAAAAATTTTTTTTATCACCCCCAAACAAAGAAACTTCTTTTTAGAAAAAACTAATAGTAAGTTTTCAAATCTAGGTAATTTGCTACCCATTATTAGTTTTCTATCATTTTTTTATGAATTAACTATATGTGTTCATCCAAAAAATAAAAATTCTTGGCTTATTAGTTTGTTAAAATTTTGGGGAATAAAAACTGTTACAAGTATATATTCTAAAGAAGCTAGAAATTTAATTGATAATTCTCAGGCTATATTAACTTTAGGTAGTAGCTCAGTTGTTGAAGCGTTATTAAGTTCCAAAGTTACTCTTGAGATTGGAAAAACACCAAGAGTATCTCAGTTTAAAGGAGGATATAATTTTTTATCAGAAGATAATATGACCTTAAATAAAATTAAATTATCAATTGAAAAAATTTTAAATTTTAAAAAAAAAGTGATTTTTAAAGTGCCAAATTTTTGTAGTGTTTATTATCCAAGTTTTCAAAATAATAATTTAGGATCTTTTGTTAAAAATACAGGTACAAAATCAATTGTTTCTAACTTGGAGGTTAATTATTTAAAAAATTTTATCTTAAAAAAGTTAAGTATAAAAAATAAGTATAGATCTAGAATTACTAAAAAGTAGTTTATTCCCGCATACAAATCTAAAGATTTAATCTATTAAATTAATTATTATAACTAGTATTATTTTGTTAAATAATATCTTTCAAATTCACTCTTACGGGTAATATTTTTTTTGGTTTTGTATTATTTTTTTTACAAAAATCGTCCACAGCAATTTTTGGACCAGGAAATTTGAGTGAATAATATTCATCTAAATGAATATATCCACCTTTAGAAAGTGCAGGATATACAAATGGTAATATAATCTTGTAACCATCAAATAAATCACAATCTATATTACAAGATGAAATATTTTTATCATAAGAATCAAAAAATTTAGGAACTGTTTTGGCAAAATCACCCTCAATTATTTCAATATTTTTTAGGTTAAAATATTTAATTTTTTTTTATAAGATTGATGGAAGTTTTATTAAAATTACCTGAAGTAGAAATATTACTTGTATTAAATTTTTTTAAATTTGTAGTAAATTTTTTTATTTCAAGAAATTTTTGATGTTCAGAAATAATTTTTTTTTGAGAAATATTTAGAATTTTT
>MDTF01017771.1_pt1 | contig 19784 bp, 16 predicted proteins | sample 811191 | NCBI WGS metagenome assembly MDTF01 (sample SAMN05326649, study PRJNA326480) | marine metagenome | isolation source: seawater | place: Southern Ocean | collected 2011 | reverse complement strand
TCAGGATCTGTCAAAATATATTTTCCTTTATATCTTATTTCTTTCTTTCCTGTTGCATAATGCACCATACCAGCAAGAACCGTTATTTTATTTCCTTCTTGAGCCCAAGCTTTAGTCATTTCATTAAATCGCGAACCTCCTCCATCTCCTTTCTCCAAAAAATATTGATGAATTAATAATATATTCATAGCTACAAAGGGCTCTTTATTTTGATTGTTGTTCTCAGTATTCCTGTATGATCTTTAAAAATCAATCGCAATGATGGAGTTTTAACTCCATAATAACTGGAGTACCAAGCGGCATCTTTTATAGCCAGAACAGGTTCTCCTTGAGCATTTATAGCTGTAATTTCTATAGTATCTTTTAGATCAGGATTAATGTGCCAATATTGCTCCATATAATCTTCGTTTTTTAACACCACCTTATCAATAACCTCCCAAGACAGTTGATTCTGTATTTTGCTAACCTTACGGTTGTGTGTATAGCTACCTATATGCTTAAACGCCTTTATTTCTCCTTCAAAAAAATAGCTATCTGCTTTTTCAGTAAGGTTAGCCGCTGCTTGTTTTGTCCAATTATACCAGATAAATCGACTTCCCTTTAGCATTTGGTTTTCACCATTAACACTTATAGTGTTATGCCCTTTTGTACCCATAAAGAAGTCAAGATCTTCTTTAGAGGTATTATACATGTAGCTTCCCGCATCTCTTAAATAGTTAAGTCCGTTAACCCAAATGTCCAAATGTAAATTATCAGCTTGTGCTGGCCTATCTTTATAAGCACCACACCTTAAAAAGGTTTTTACATCTTCTTCTTGAATAATATAATATCCGCTTTTGCGAAAGCTAAAAACACCTTCGGGTCGTGTTTCATCAATTTTAAGGTTTTCTAGTCCATACCATCCTTGACTTTCTGAGACCTCTCGAACAGTTCCAAAAAGTACCGCTCTCAAATCGTCCAGTTGCGATTGATAATTACGATAATCATTATCAGTAAGCTTAAAAAATAGCGCTCCATCATTAGAGCCATAATTAGGTAATTCTTTTGATACAGGATCTTGCGATGCATCTAAAAATTCGAGAGATTTTTTTGCCTTATCATAAACAACATCAGAGAATTTATCTTTATGAATTTCTGATAAGCGTATACCCCAAGTGAGTAATTGTATAGCGACTCTATGATAATTCATAGAAAACTGAAGAAACGTACCATCTTTATAAATCTGATAATCTATTTCTTGCTCAAACCATTTTTTACCAGCTTTACTCCACTTTTTAGCCTCTGGAATAAAAGGAAAAAGTAATCCCGACAGGTATAACACTAGTGTTTCTGTAATAGCATGATTGTTACGCACCGCTATTCTAGAAAAATTAATATTATGATATACATGATGAATTTGCCAATAAATACTATGCATTATTTTTTGAAACAATGCTTCGTTTAGGTTTGATGAATCTTTGTAGTAATATAAAGCAAACGTCCAATTCAAAATACGTAAACTTATTTCTTGACTACATTTGTAATTTGGTCCTTGATTGATTGGGTTTTTTTTGATAAAATTTGCTATTTCATCAAAAACATACTCAGATTGATCGTCTTCAAAATGATAGTCATACCGAATAACATCGTATAGAAATGAAAAACGTGCTTTTTCCCAAACATATTTGATGTCCCCTGCATCTTTAGATGAATCTTGAATTTCAGACCAGTGTTTATTGACGTCGTATTTATGATTAGTCAATGGGTTTGTTACCCAATCATAGTCTGTACCTAAATCAATTTTTGATTTGTTAAAAAACGTATATACTCCTTTCTTAATATCTTCTAAATTAGATTTTAAAAGTTCATCTGATTTTTTTTCCAGTCCAATTATGTCTTTTCCATAGAAAAAAAATGGTAGTATATTATCTTTCCAATCTTGGAATCTAATGTATTTATTAAACTCAGGATTTGTAGGGAATTGTTTTTTTTGCCAACCCAACTTTGTTTTAAACAGAAATAAAATTCTAAAAAGAATATATCTCAGTCCCATATTAGATATTACATCTAATGTTTTTTTAATTTTACTAAGCATTTTTAATCAACCGTTTAATCAACCGTTTAATCAATTTTAATCCAAGCCCCTTGTTTTAAACTTTCTATTGCGGCTAAACTAGCTTTGGTCACATTTATTAATTCCTCATACGGGATTAATTGAACAGACCCTTTATTAATATTTTCAATAATTTGAGAGAATTGTGCTTTATGACCTTTATCTAATTTCGTTTTTAGTTTAGTGAATCCTTTAATTCCATATCCTGAAGTTTTAATGAAATTATCCATAATCAACACTTTCTCTTGAGAAAACACTTCCAAACGTTCTTTTGAGTAGGACTTTGCTCCGTTGGAAAAATAGTTAACAACGCCAGAAGAACCATTTTCCATTTTGACTAAAATAGAAGCATTATCTGTGTTTTCCGAAGGGTTTTCTCCCATAGCATTCATACAAACCGATTTTATTTTACTTCCGGATAAAAATATCATAAGATCTAAATAATGACAAGCCTCACCAACTATCCTTCCACCTCCAATAAGCATATCATGAACCCATACATCGGGGGGGATATTTCCTGCGTTCATTGTTGCAACTATATTCATTGGTGCATCGCCTATTAAAGATTTTATCTTTTGTATATGTGGCGAGAAACGACGGTTAAACCCGATCATTAATGATCCATTACTATTTTCGTAGGATACTTCTATCGCTTTTAATTCCGTAGTATTGAGGACTAAAGGTTTTTCCACAAAAACATGCTTTCCTTTATTTAAAGCCTTAATTACCATTTCTGCGTGTAAGTTATGGCGTGTAGTTATCATTATGAGATCGACATCTTCATCATCTAAAACCAACTCATAATCTGTAGTACTTTTTGATATATTGTGCTTTTTCGCTAACGCAGTTCCAGTAACACCTCCAGAGGAAACTATATGTTTAATATTAGCCTTAGTGCCTTTTAGGGCAGGTAGCATTGTCATCTTGGTAAAGTTACCTGCACCAATTATTCCAATTCCGCCCTTTGTAAACTTGACCTCTTTTTCATTAACTACTATTGAATGTTTTGGCGTATTACTTTCTTCGTACCTAAAAATAGTGGCTATCGATCTAGAATTACCGATATCTCCGTATACTTTATTAAAATCTTCTAGTGGAACTACTTCTGAAATTAATTCTTTAACCGCTAGTTTACCTGAGGAAATTAACTGTAAAATAGTTTCAAAATTTCTTTTTTCAGTCCAACGCACATATGGCAAGGGATAATCATTACCCTTAAATTCGTAATCATCATCATAACGTCCAGGACCATAAGAACACGAAACTTGAAAGCTCAATTCCTTTTCATAAAAGTCTGCTCTTGAAATATCTAGTCCAATTACACCAACTAAAACAACTCTACCTCTTCTTCTGCTCATTTGAGCAGCTTGAGATATAATATCATTGGATTTTGCTGAGGCTGTTATTAATACTGCATCAGCACCAATATTATTAGTTTCATTATTCACGAATTTTACTGGATCATTTCCCTTTTGCGAATTAAAAGCAATTATTCCTTTAGTTTTAGCAAGGTCTACTTTTCCATCATCTATATCGTATCCGATAACTTTGCATCCATTAGCCACTAACATTTCAGCTGCAAGTAACCCGATTAAGCCCAAGCCGATTACAACAACGGTTTCACCCATTGTTGGATTTATTAAGCGGATACCCTGCAGACCAATAGAACCTATTACTGTAAATACTGCCTCATCATCCGAAATATTATCTGGTACATGTGCAGCCAAGTTTTGAGGTATGGAAACGAATTCTGCATGTTGTCCATTAGATGCTACCCTATCTCCTAAGTTAAAATCAGTCACTCCCGAACCAACTTCAATTACTTTACCTACGTTACAATATCCTAATGGTAAAGGCTGTTCCAACTTATTGAAAACAGTTTCTAAAGTTGGCATGACCCCTTCAGTCTTTATCTTATCTAAAACCATCTTAACCTTGTCTGGTTGTTGCCTGGCTTTCTGGATTAACGAAGCTTTCCCAAACTCAACAAGCATTTTTTCCGTCCCAAGTGAGACCAAACTTCGAGTTGTTTGAATTAGAATTTGACCGGACTTAACTTTAGGAGATGGTAATTCAGCCAGTTCTGTTATCCCTGTTTTAAAAGATTGTAGTATTTGTTTCACTTATTTTATATTTAATTAGGTGTGTTCGAACAATAATTGTTTATCCTCAAAACTTGGATAATTAATTAAAACTGCCTTGTATTTTCCTTTAAAAACAAAAAGACTACCCGCAGCAGCTCCAATAATATTAAACTTGCTAATTAATGTTTGAATATCTTCATAAGAACCTGCACCTCCCAACACAGTTATGGGACCCTGAAAAATATCTCTAACTTTTCCCACCGTAATAACATCATAACCCTTCATTTGTCCATCTCTTTCAATAGAATTTAAAACAATTTCTCCAACACCAATTTCCTCAAGTTTTGAGACGAATTCAAAAAGATTCAATCCTGTAGACCTCTTGCCATTGTGAGTAAATATTTCTAAGTTTCCAAATACCCCTTTTTTCTTATAATCTAAAACAACCACTACACTTTGCATCCCAATAACTTCACTAACTTCTGTAATAAGCTTGAAATTCTGTATGATAGATGAACTAAACGCAACTTTCTCAGCTCCCAAATTAATGACTTTTGCCGCTTCCTTTACAGAAGTAACACCTCCTCCATAGCAGAAGGGCATTCGACATTCCATTGCCAAGTTTTTAATCATCTCAAAATCTGGCCCCCTATTTTCATTTGTTGCGTCAATATCTAAAACAATAAGTTCATCAACTTCTTTTTCATTAAATATTTTGACGGCATTTATAGGATCACCGATATACTTCGAATCTTTAAACTGATTAGTTTTAACTAGCCCTTTTTTGCGAACTAACAAACACGGAATAATTCTAGATCTTAACATAATTTACTAATATCCCTATAACTTTTTAACTCAAGTGATTTCAGGAAAGCAAATTCATTATCCTTAAAACTTCTTCCGGAATCTGTCAACACATCATTTTTAAACATACAATGCACCTCCATTTCGTATATCTTGTCTTTTTTCAATTCAAGGTTTTGAAAATCACAAACTGATCCAAAGTAGTCAACAAATTTAATTCCGTATTTCCTTCCAGTAAATTGATAAATCCGCTTGTAAATATCTTTGTAGAGTTTTATCTGACCAATATTCCTAGTTGGTCTTAAAAAATTAATTCGATGGTCAGATAGCACTTCAGCAAGAATTTTTAACATAAAAAATTCAGTATGAGTGTGATCGTGACTATCAATGTGAGTAGGCAAAAAAACTATATCATTTTTAAATCTCACTATTTGACTATCAATTTCATCTTTTACAATTTTAAGAAATTGTTTGTCCCTAAAAAAATGAGAGTCGTTTCTGAAATTATAATTAAATACTCCATTGCTATTACAAAGATTCAAGTTTTTTATTTCTTCAGTTAAAGGAAAGCCTTCTTGCAAATTAATATGAAGACCTACACTATTTTTATCTATCTGATTATTTGAAATCATTTCAACTGCAGAAGCATATCCTTCCATGTTAACTAATAATGTTGTTGAAGAGATGTAGCCTTTGTCAAAGGCCTTCTTTGTGGCCATATTTATTGATTTCGAATAACCAAAATCATCGCTATTTACAATTACCATATTTTATTTGAATTATTTGTGAAGAATCAAATAAATCTAAGGAATGACAGATTAGTTTATTATCACTTAAACTGAATCCCATTTCTATAAATGACTCATATATTGGAGTATTTCTGCTAGTTTTTTTATAGTCAACAATGATATTCGAAATCTTCATTGAATCGTAATAATATGACAAGCCATTCATTATACTATTTTCAATAAGTTTTTTAGCAACTCTACAACTTATCACTAAGTTGTGTACATGTATATTATTTTCAATTACTGAGCAATTGAGAAAACCTACGATTCCATATGAGCCAAAACTATCGCTCACCGAAAAATAAAATTTTTCAGTCTTATCCTTAATCAATTCATTAAACTCATGATCATTAAATTTTACGCCAGAAACATTTAACTGATTGGTTCTTGACATTAATTCATTACACCTTGAAAGGACAACAGAATCTGTAAATGCATTATTCAGATTAATTAATTCAACAACTATATTACATGATTTTAAAAATTCCGATATTGAGTTACCTTTTGTAACTGATTTGTCAAAAACTTGAACTCTAATCTGTTCCGTTTTATATAACTCCCGACGTTTTGAACTTTCCGAATTATATTTTAAATCAATAAAAGAAATATCCATTAATAATTTCGGAAAAGCAGTTTCATCAAATATTTTAACTTCTGGAAAAACTGATGCGATCTCAGCTCTCTCAAACGGATTATCATCAATCACAATCGTGTTTTTATAACCAAGATTTATATTATTCAATATTTTTTTGACATTTTCACTTTTACTGTTCCAATTGATTTCAGGAAAAACAAAGTACTCCCAAATTCCAAAAAAATCTAAGGCTTTCTTCGCATTGTTTAAATCATTTTTACTACAAATTGAATTAACAACTCCTACTGAATCTAAATATTTAATAGTCCAGACAAGACCTTTGCGTAAGTGGAGATCTTCAATATTTCCTTCTACTAAAACTCCATCCCAAAGCGTGTTATCTAAATCCCAAATAACCAGTTTAGGTAACATATTTAACTCATCATGGTAATCATTTTCAACGATGTCAAATTTCTTTAGTATTAGGCTAACCATTTTATCATTTTCAGGAAACCATTTTATAGAATTCGCACTAATATTATTTGGCAACTTAAATAAGAAACTATTGGCTCCTGGTTGAATAAGAATTTTTCTTTTGTAATTATTCGATTCGATAATTAAGTTATAATCTTTAGTTTCATTTGAAAACAAAGCTATATCCATTATTGGATTATATATTTTACCAGTAAATAAGTTTCTAAGAGTATAATCCTTAATAAAAATGTAAATATTTAGAATTTTTGCCTTGATAGAATTGATTGGAATTTGATTTAAACTTTTAACTGCAAAATCATTCAATTTATTTAGAACAATATCTAAATTACTTGAAACAACTATTTTGGAAGAAGTTGCCTCGATTTTTGCCCATTTCCTGAACTGGAGAGAATAGTGAATTGAACCTGCAATATCTACCCTACTAATGCCATTATTAATAAGTTGACACTTTCCATCAGATCTTTCCAAATAATTTTTGCAATTGCTATAACATAGGGGTGGAGCGCATTCATGACAATGCTCCCTCCAAAAGATTAAAATTCTTTTATTTTTATTTAAACTTTCAAAAGGATAAATTATTTCAACTTTCTTCTCTACTGTACGATCAATATTTGAAAATTCAGTTTCCAGTATCATTTGTTATATCTTTGAAAAATTTTTTAAAAGTTCTAACCCATTACTATGACTTTTCTCAGGATGGAATTGAACCCCAAATATATTATCGCTAATTATAGCTGAACTGAATTCATGTCCATAAAACGTTTTGGCTAATTCGTTTTGTGAATTATTACATTCAAAAAAGTAACTGTGTACAAAATAAAAACCTAGTTTATCATTAATGCCATTCAAAATTGGATGATCAATCAATCTATTTATACTATTCCATCCCATATGAGGAACTTTAGGCCGATGCAGTATTATATTGTTATCAAACTTTTTTACTCGGCCCTTGATCCATGACAACCCGGGCATAGTGCCTTCGTCACTATGATCAGCCATTAAATGCATGCCAATGCAAATACCTAAAACAGGAACCTTGTCAATCAAAACCTTTCTATTCAAAATTTCTTTTAAGCCTGATTTGTTAAGCTTATTCATGCAGTAATCAAAAGATCCAACCCCAGGCAGAATAATTTTCCCTGCATCCTCAAGTTCATATGGTTTGGATGCAATACTAAAAGGAATATCTAATATCTGATAGATATTTGTAATTGCGCTAATATTTCCTGACCCATAATCTACTATAGTTATCATCTTTTAATTGCTTTTTCCAGACCAAGTTTTTGCAATATTCTAGCCCCAAGTCTAAATATTCTTTCTTGATTTTTATAATCCCAATAGAATTTTTTTGGCATTTTCAAATATTCATTTAATTCACTACTGGTAATACCGATTTTTTTAGCAATGTAATTAAATTCGTCCTTTATAGATTCCTTGCTATATGCTGGTTTTTTTAATTTTTCGAGAGCTTCTGTCCTCAATAACTGACCAGTTAATATTAAACTAGAAAACTGAACTCTTCTTGTATCAAATCCAAATCTTTCTGGCAACCAGAATCCTTCGAAAAACTTCGTAAATCTCGATTCAAAATGTTTTTGTGGATAAGGAGTCCATCCATATTCTTCTGCCAATAATTTTAATGCGTCCTCTTTAATATACTTTAAATTATCTAGAGGCTTTATAACTTGTATTTGTCTTATATATTTCAGATATACCTTATGTCTTAAAATTGGGCTAAATGGATAACTGTCCATATTAACTGTCCCAAACTTCCTTCTAATATCATTTATCTGAGTCATATCAGTCCCGTAATACAACCATTCCATTGGATTTCGCACACATTCGGTTGAAATATTTCCCCCATTCAAAATATATTTAATATTATGTTTGTCAGCGAAATTATATAGAGTAGCTATAAAAGCATGGTCTTGTGGTATATCTATGTGTGGCACTCCTGATTTAAAATACGCTAATTGGAAGTCCTTCATTTCCTCCCAATTAATTACCTCAGTATATAAATCCAAATCAAGTTTATCAATCATAACCTGGATATTATTAACGGCTAATTCCGAGTTCCACCCGCCATCAACATGAAACACTAACGGCCTAAGCCCCAACTCTTTTACAGCTAAATGCAATAAATAAGAACTATCAACACCTCCGCTCATTCCTAAAAGACAGTCAAAATCTCTATCCTTTCCGTCTTCTTTTATTTTAGCGACTGTACTTTCTAATCTTTGTAAACCTATTTCATTAGGGTGCCAATTTGGTTTTACATTTACGGAAAAATCATTACAATGGTCACATACTCCATTTTCGTCAAACTTAATTCTAGAATCTGATGTATCCATTACACAATTTGTACATATTTGATATTCTCGTTTATCCATCATTATCTATTTAAAATAAAATAAATTTCTTTTTCAAAAATTGCAGCAACTTCAGCCCAGTCCGGTATTGAATCAGCTATTTGCTTACCTGCTTTTAATTTTTTCTTCAATTTTTCCTGGCTAATATTAAATGATTTCATAACCTCTACGATTGAATTTGCCGAACAAGGATCAAAGTAGAATGCATTTGCACCACAAACAGCGCGTGAAAAATCCAAATCTGAAACCAATATTGGCTTTTCAAGAGACATAGCTTCAACTAATGGTAACCCATATGATTCTAGTAGTGATGGGAAAAATAACGCATCACATTGATTATAGAGTGAAGGGATATCATCCAAATTAACGGATGAGACGTTTATAATACTTTTAATGTTCTCTATTTGACGAAAAAAATCGGTTTGTTCATTACGCTTTAAAGTTAAAACCACTGTAAAAGGAAGATCGTTTGAATCTATCAACTCCCCTACCTTTAACACAATATTAAAATTTTTGTGCACTGAAAAGCTCGCAGGATAAAGGAACAAAATTCTACCCTTGGGCAATCCAAAATCCTTACTATCATTTTTCAATGATGCATTCAATCCTATTGGTGTTGGCAGAACTTTAACATTTTGAGCATTTAATTTTGCGATTAGTCTTTCTTTAATATTTACAGTTTGCGCCAGAATTAAATGTACATCTTGAATATATCTCTTAATAAGTAGGACTTTCGTCTTTCTTATCAAGAAATTTTTATAATCCATTTCTCTCCAAATAGACTTTGAGTCATAGACGGCATATGCCCAATCAAAAAAGTAAATTTGCGGAATTTTAGAAGGTATAATTACGTCGCCGAAATTAACAATTACATCGATCCTTTGGTCCTGTATAATTTGTGGATATTTGTAATAATATAATAACAGAAACCAGAATTGGTTTTTATATAACTTATTGATCTCTAATATTTGCATATTATCCCTAGAAAAAGAACGATATTTTTCATAATCAGGAGTAAGAATAAAATAATCATGACACGAATCAATTTTCGTCAATTGATATAAATAATTATCGAGAATATTTTTCCCACCACCGATGGACGAATTTAAAGCATTAACAAAAATGTTCGCCATTTATGTAGTGCTATTAAGGATTGACATAAAGTTTGCCGCGGAAGTTTTTGGATTTATTCTTCTAGATAAAATTATACTGTTCAAGCCCATGTTATATAATTTAGTCTCATCCATTTCCTCAAATCGCGACATCGTTCGTGCTAAATTATCTGGGGAATTATTCTCAAAAATAAGGCCATTAAAATCATCAATTAAAAAAGCCGTCTTAGATCCGACATTTTGAGACAACAATAAAGGCATTCCTAAACTTGAAAATTCATGCACAACTACCCCCCATTGATCATGTCTACTAGGTAATATAAATACATCGTTCGATTTCGATATAGTGATAAGTTCCTCACTATTGGAAAAGGGAATAACCTTAATATCCTTATTTTTCAATATATGATCTAACTCACCGGTACCTACACATGTCAATTTCCAGTTACCATTATATTTAGTCCGATATAAGTCAAAGGCCTCGACTAAAAGGTCTAACCCCTTAACTTTTCTAAAATTTCCCACATACAGGAAGGACTTTGCTCTATTTTCACTATCAATTTTAATTTTACCAGAGGAATGAAAAATATTCGTGTCTGCAGACAACAAATCATAAATAATATTATCGTTTCCGAAACCCAGTTTTTTTGCAAATTCAAACTGAAACATTCCAGCAACCCATGCATGAGAAAAATATTTTTTAAAATAAACCGGGAAAATTAAAGTTCCTATTCTTTGTCGTAAACTCCCAGTCCATATATCATCAAACCCTGTAACCACTGGAATACCGGTTTTCTTCATTCTTTTTGTTACATATAAATAGCCTTTATCCATCCAACCCGATACATATATTATATCAGGATTGACTTTATTTGCCAAGTTTAGCAAATTGGAATTTGAATATTCAGACCTCTTATAATAAGTGACGTTTGTAATTACCTTGGGTTCATAAGGTTTTAACTTATTCTTATCCCAATATAAAACATGAACTTCTGCATTAAAGCGATTTACATACTCTTCGAAAATTGGCATTTGGTAACCAACTAATTCAGAGTATAGATATAAGATTTTTAGACGACTATTCAACAATTTTTTTTATTACTGTTATTGGATTACCTCCAACCATTGTATTACTTTCTATGTCCTTGTGTACAACTGATCCGGCGGCTATAATAACCCCATCGCCGATTGTGATTCCTGGTAAAATGAGAGACCCATAGCCTATCCAAACTCCGTTACCAATTTTTATATTTTTTCCTATCCCATTACCTGCTCTTTTCGCACCATCAAGATTTATTTCATGCGTACCACAAAATATTGATACTCTATCCGAAATATCGCAATCACTACCGATCTGCACTAATGCATCATCACCACCCGTTACAATCGTTTGATGACCAATGTAACAATTATCTGAAATTTCGACCCTGATTTTGCCAAATATCTCTGCAGAAGATGAAATATTAGCAGATTTTGAAATGTTATAACCGAGTTGATTAAATAAGACATTATTCAATCTTGGAAAAGAGAACAGTGGAAGAAAGAGTAGGGTTTTTCTAACAAAAAATTCAAATATTTTTCTTAACATAATTGGTCTATAAGATTAATATGCTTCTCCAAAATTGACACTGCGGAAAAATGATTCTCAACTGACCTTCTTGAATTACTCTTTAATAACATTATATCCATAGTCATTAATTCATTGAAGGAAGAAACTAACGCATCTTTATCTCCGAGGGTAACAATAAATCCATTTATTTTATTTTTAATTATGTCGTCAGCAAAACCAACATTATATGAAATAGGTATAAGACCGCAACTCATCGCTTCATAAAGGGTTTGTCCAAAAGATTCTAAAAGGGATGGGAAGATAAAAACATCAGCATTCTGATAAACACTTATTAGACTTACCTCATCAACTATTATTCCATGACTCTTAACTTTAAAAGGAATATTCATTAATTCATTATCGTCGAAATCGTATCCAAACAACTCAAAAGAGATATTTGAGTCATAGATTTTATTTATCCTTTCGCCAAAATATACAAAATCTGACCATCCTTTAAATATATTGGACTTACCCCCCATAGCGCCATATAAAACCTTTATTTGCTTGTCAACCGTTTTTTTGATTGGAACAAATTTGGATGAGTCAATAATATTCGGAATCAAACCAGTTTTACTTTTATCGATAATGTTGGATGATATTAATTTATTGTAGAATTCCCCACTTGGCGCAATCAATTTAACATTAGACTGTAAGTAGGACTTTCTTTTATTAAAAAATAATTTAATTGTGTAATTCTTTAGACAATTAATCTTAAACGAATTTAGGCCATAAATCACGTAACTTTTACTCTTATGGATGTAGTCACAAGCATCATGCGCTTGATGACATCCGCCTGAAAAAAACCACATGTCATGCGCAACAAAAACCACAGGTTTTTTTAAATTAATTATCTTGTCAATTGACTCCCACGAAAGCATGCCGCTATTTATCCAGTGAATGTAAATTACATCTGCATCCTTTAACAAAACATTGCTATGTATATTACACCGTATTAAACCATTGCTAAATGGAAATTCTGACTGCTTAAAAAGATTAATTAATCTATCAGAGTACCTATTTACCCGTGCAATTAACTTATAAACCCAATTGAGTTCAGTAATAGTAGTATCAGAGGTTGTTTTGATCATAACCAACATCTTAGAGTTAATATCTAAACATTGGTTCATCAATTTATTTAATCTAAATGCTGCAATGGCAGCACCGCCCTTAGCATCAGAAATACTTATGTGTAGCACGTTAGTAGGCATTTCCCGATTTTGTTGCTTCTACATAACCTCTAAAAGCATTAAACGTCCCAACCAAACCGAGGTAAAAGATCATCAATATATCTTTCATTGTTGTGTCCGTACCAATATTCCTATAATACTCAGCAGTGTAACGAAATAAAGTTTTAAATAATCTATTATATAGTAACAACAGTATCAGGAACATAACTCCTACATATGAAATATTAAAATTAATCAACATCAACAGTGATAAAATTGGCAATGAGAATAACATTATCATTATAAACAGATTATTCACTATACTTTTTTTAATAATTTTACTACCCAATAATTGATCAATGATAGAACCAAAGTAACCATTATAATATCTTGTTTTTAACCATGCTTGTTTGGATTCTGGACATTCATGCTTAACAATAATCGTGCTTATCTGAATTGGTTCAATCCCATACTTTATTTTCATTTTCCTGAATACAAATGTTTCGTCACCTCTACTCATAAATACTGGGTTGAACAACGTATCAGAATCAAAGAGACTCTTTGTAAAAGCCATGTTCGTACCATATATTGCTTTATTTGAGTTAATATCGAGTGATTGGAAGGAATTGTAAATTAATTTTGCAAAATCAGATTCAGTATTTAACAGCTCAATAGGTCCTCCTATAATTGCATTATCAGCGATATTATCGAAATATTTGTATATCTCTTCAACCCAATTGAACATAGCCACTGCATCTCCATCAATAAACGCAACAATATCACCTGAACTTAATTCGATGCCGGTATTCCTGGCCACCGATAAGCCAGAATGCCGAAGTGTTTTATAGGTTATTTCTGGACCTTTAACCTCACTTCTATCATTTATAAAACCTTTTATAATGCTGTCAGTTTTATCGGTTGAATAATCATTAATTACTATTATTTCGTAATTTTTGTTACCGCAACTTTGACTATATAGTGACTGTAGACATTGTTCTATGTATACTTCTTCATTGTGAGCACAGACTATAACAGAAACCATAGATTATTAGCTTTTAATTGATTCTTTCAAAATATCATAAATATAAGTTAATTCCTTTTTTTCAAAAATATTCGTTTTATTATTCTCCTGGATACTGTTATAAGTTATACTAAAACCTTGGCTACTTTCTAATCCGGGATTATAACCATGCATTCCTTTGGGGAGGGGATTAATATTACTATGAAAAAAATCAGGACTTATAAGTATACCTTCATTAGCGAGCCATATCAAATCTCCATATCGATTATCACCAAATGGTATATTATTTCTATCTGCATACGGTTTATCAACAAATGATCCATTATTTAAAAATAACGAAGACTTAACCATGCCTCCTTTCAAAACTTCTGCCGATTTTAATGAGATAAACCATAATCTAACGATTGTAGAATCTAGAAAATAGATATAATCTTTATTTAATTTCAAATTATGTGCCTTTGCTATTTTGAAGATTTCTTTCTCAGCATTAATTTTACTTATAACGTTAGTCATTCCATGGTCACCCAAGAAAATAAATTTCGTATTTGGGCATAGTTTAATAAAACTATCAGTAAACTTTGATATTGTATTATCAAGCATATTCAGACCTTTTGTCAACTGAATTGAATTAACTCCAAATTTGTGACCTAAAGAATCAGGTACACTATTATAAACCAGGTATAGTTCACAATTTGTATTTGTCGCATTATTCAGCGCTAGTTCTAATCTGTTATTGTCATCTCCATTGTCGGCAAGTCCAAGCGCTGTAAATGACTCGTAATAGCATTCTTTGTTTTTATGATTCAATATGTCAAAAATACTTTCCGAAGTAAAAGCACCTACTTCCCTATGGTCTTTTAAATCCTCAGTTAAATTAAAATACTTCAACAAAGAAAATGGGATTTCATAGGCTCTCATTTTTAAATTTTCCTTTCTCAATAAATACTTAATAACAAACCTTCGATAAAGAGATCTTAAAGAATTGGTTTTATAGATATAAGTTCTTGGCAGAAATTTTTCAAATACTCCTGCCAAATACAGCAGTTTAATATTTCGATATTCACTATTATCAGGATCATAGCCAATAGCTGTAAAAAATCCAGATTGCTTTGAGTTTAGTCCAGTTAAGATTTCAGTTCTTTCACAAAAACCATAGCTAGGCATAATTCGTTTTATGTAAACACTTTTTTTCGATAATGAATACAAAAAAGGAGTATTATCCTTAGAAAGATAATCATGTCGGAAAGCGTCTAACAAAATTAAAACTGTTTTCATTTTATCTGTTTTGATCAATAAATTGGCATAGGGCTACCCTAGATTCATTCCAGTCATAACTTTCAATTGAACCTGTATCTGTATAATTCATCAATTGATTATGAACATAATTAAGCATATAATTATTCAACTTATTTTCCGAAAAATAACATTCCATAATATATGATTGAGCAAAATTTAGTTTGCAAAATTTCATATAATCAGCATAAGCTCTTTTTTTTATTAGTCCCTTTAATAGCAGAAAAACATGCTTTCGAGAAAAATAAAAATAAAAAATATGCCTTTTCGTTGATTTAATTTCTACGTTATAACATTTCGATATTCCCTTAAACATTGATTCACGAAATATCTCAATAACACTGGAATATAAATCTTTGACTTCATCTCCATTCATGCTTACATCACTAGGGTTTAACTTTTCTTCGAGAGCCCACCGCGATATATTATTTAATTCTGGCTTGAGTACACTTATTAATTCAACCTTTTTCTTATAACTAAAACTATATTGGTTCAATAAAATTAATTCGCAATCAATGATAGAGAAAATAGCTTTACACATTTGATATCTAAAAAAACGAGAGTTTTCTTCTTTAACACCATTATCAAACGCGTCTTTACTCAAACTTCCAATAAAAGTGTAAAGCCTAGTAAAGTATAAGACTTCAATTTCGCTTGCCGGGATTATAGCGAATCTACCAATCCTTATTTTGTTTAAAATAGATTGGTCACCCCAAATCACTTTACTTCCATACTTCAAATCGTAGTTGAATATGCTTGGTTTTAATTCAACTAATTTGCCATTCGCCATCTGAGAGATATCTATCCACCTTACATCAATTTTTTGAGTCAATGTATACTTAAGGTTTAGCAATTCATCATGACTGATTACACTTGATACTACTAGTAAAATATCGTAGTCATTATACGTAAATATTTTTCCGTTCTTTTCATAAAAAGCGCCTTCACTCCTTCCGTAGCTACCATATATAACAATTGATACTATATCCGAACGCAATTCCGGACAAATTATTTTTATAATTAAGTCAAAATCTTTCTTTAGTTTCTCCTTTTTTCCCACGATACATCTCTATTATTTATTTAAAAAAACACTTGAATATATCCACCTATAATTTGGAAGATGAGATAATAGATAATTCGAATATCGTGTTTCGGTAATCGGCTTGATTATATAAGTAAACATTGGAACGTACAAAATAGCTTGAACTAATATTAACGAACTAATAATAGGTAATAATCCATTATCATGAGTAAAAAATAAGCCTATAATCGTGCAACACACAGTTACTAAAGTCCAAGCAAAACCTTTAAAAGTATTTCCCGTGGAAATGATCAAACTGCCCAAAGGGTTTCTGAACGCGAGTAATAACATGTAGATGCTTAGCAGCCTTAAATACACATGAGACTCAATAAAAGTAGAACCATACAGAAGTTGTATGATTTCTTCTGAAAAAATAAAAATAAGGACGTAAAATGGTAGATTTAAGGCCGAAATAGTACTGATTAATTTGCAATATGCGTTTGACAGACTCGATTTGTTTTCTTTTATTATAGCAAAGATCGGAGTACATACTTTTACAAAAATAGGATTTATCAAAGAGGCTGGTTTCAAGGCCAATTGTTTAGCCAAACTATAAAACCCCAGTGTTTCAGTACTATAGAATTTACCTATTACTAAAACATCCATTTCCTTAGAAAAATAATTTACTAATTGCTCCAAAGTATAAAATAGCCCCATACTAAAAAAGCTCTTTACAGAGCTAAATGAAAAGAGAAGCAAGGTGTTTTTTCTTTTATTCATTCCATAAATGAAAAATGATATGTTTGTTAAGATCATGTAAATTAATGATCCATAAACTAGGGAGACAACACCATAATTAAAGTATGCTAAAGTAACAGCTATAACTAATGATACAATAGAGCATACGGAGTCAATAGATGTGAGGATTGGAAAATTTAATTTCTTTTCTTCTTGAACTCTAAATAATTTACCAATTCCCGAGAATATAATGCCGACTGCAGAAATAATAATTAAATGCTTTAATTCATTATCCCCGTACATCTCTGAAACGAGACCAGACGAAATTGTTAGAATGAAAAAAATGAACAAACAAAAAATAAAATTTACCCAATAAAGACTTGAAAATTCTAAAGCTGACAATTTGTCTTTATATAGAATTGCAACAGAAAAACCTACATCTAGAAAAATTGATGAGAAACCAATTACTATATTGACTAATGCAAATAAGCCAAAGTCCGTAGGAGTTAAAAATTTTGTAAGAATAAATATTTTTAAAATTCCTGATATAGAAATTATAATATTTCCAACAAAAACCCAGCTTACCCCATTAATAGCTGTTGTTTTAATACTCATACTTGTAATTATTATTTAAACCAACAGTTATACCCGCAAAAACAAATATATAATGATCTATTGCCGCAGATAAAAAATATGGGTTTGCAATACAACCTACGAAATAACCAACCCAGAGACAGAAAAAAGCTATATTAAGATTTGTATAACTATCAGATTTTAATGAATGTTTAAAGTGGATGAAGATCCAAGATAAAAACATGAGAATAAAAAGAAATCCAAAAACTCCAAACTGTGCTAATAAATCAAAAAGCGAACTATGACTACCAACTCTATTTTCATTGCCTGATAATGATTCTGCACCTACACCGATAAACGGATTTTTACTAAACGTATCTAACGAAATCATTAACAAATCCATACGATTACCTGACGTATAATTCAAATCAACACTGCTATCAGCTAAAAACAAAAGATTGAATAGATTAGTTAACCTTACTGAAGTAGCACTTGTGGGGAGTACAGTAATAAGAGTTATAAAAGCAATATAAATCAATGCAATAGGCATAAGTGCTTTCAGTAGATAGGACAATAAATTAGATTTTACGATCAATATTTTTCTAATCAAATATGCAGTCATACAAACGAATAGTATAAAAATTGGAGTTGTAAAGCCACTTCGAACCACATTAATCAGATTGAAAATGGTTAGAAATATAAGGAAGAATTTTAAATGCTTTTTTTCAGTGCAACTAATTAAATAGACAGTTAGAACAGAAACAAAAACTGGCGGCACATATCTGTATGGAGATCTTAGATAATCACTTACATCCATCATTGTATCTCTTACAATAAACTGATCACTCTGTAAGATCAATGAAATTCCACCCAAAAATATACCTAAAGCACTAAATAAAATAATACCATTTATGTATCTTATGTTCTTACTAATAACGATACCGGCAACAAATAGCGGAATAAGTCGAGTAAATCTGTATAAGTATTGATAAATTGAAGGGCCATGACCAATTATAGCAAATAGTATTAAAATAAAATAACATATAAAAAATAAAATAAAGGATTTACTTGTGATTAATCTATTCCAATTTACATGACTAATCAATAACGGAACAAGCAGTATGATAAATACCATATTTACAAATGGAAAATATATTTTTACCTCAGTTAATACAACTAATAAGTCAAGTGAGGCTAAAATATAAATTAACTTGTTTTTTGCTATTTTCATCTAATTTTATTGGTAATACCACAAAAATCAATCAATAACTTATCATTATTTATTTCTATATTTTTAAATTCTTTATGCGCAACTAGAATTACAATAATATCTGCTTTTTCAATTGCGGTTTTGTAATCTGTTAACTTATAAATTGAATGGGAATCAATATTTGGCTCGACAATAAAGTGCTCATCGCTACTTGAATTTTGCAATACTTTTTGAGCAATAAATTTAGCAGGAGATTCTCTTAAATCATCAATATTAGGTTTAAAAGCTAAACCCAATAATGCCGTTTTAGGTTTGCGACCATATTTTAATTCAAATTGAAGCTTTTCATTTTGAATTTTTTCAGCACACCAAAAAGACTTGTAGTTATTTACTTCTCTGGCTGTTGCTATAATCTTTGACTCCCTAGGAAAATCTGAAACAATAAAATAAGGATCCACTGCGATACAATGACCTCCAACTCCACTGCTGGGTTGTAAAATATTAACACGTGGATGCTTATTAGCTAAATTAATAAGTTCCCATACGTTAATATTTGCTTTATCACATATTAAAGAAAGTTCATTAGCAAATGCTATTTGAACATCTCGAGAAGAGTTTTCTACTAATTTACACATCTCGGCAGTAGGGGCATTAGTTCCATGTAATTCTCCTTTCACATATTTGCTATAAAATGAGATTGCTTTTTGAGTAGCAGCTTCGTCTATACCACCAATAACACGATCATTCTCAATAAGTTCATGCATAACATTTCCTGGTAATACTCTTTCTGGACAATATGCGATATGAATAGTTCCTTCAAGTTCAGGTCTAGAAG
>MDTF01019127.1_pt1 | contig 19793 bp, 23 predicted proteins | sample 811191 | NCBI WGS metagenome assembly MDTF01 (sample SAMN05326649, study PRJNA326480) | marine metagenome | isolation source: seawater | place: Southern Ocean | collected 2011 | reverse complement strand
TAAACCAGTTGTTTCAGTATCGAAAATTAAATACATGTGCTTGGGACTTGAAGAATAAAAATGGTAAACGAATTTAAAAAGTTGTAGGCTGAATTCGGAGTAATGAACGGATTAAATACTCAGAGGTTTTCAACAAAAAAAACCTCAGAATGGAAACATCCTGAGGTTTAAACCTTAACCTAAATGTGAACACAAATCTAAACTCGTGTATGAGCTTGATTATTAAGTAGACAACTCAATCACAAAAAGGTTTAATCTTTTTCAAATTAGTTATTCATTGAATCTGGAAAACGTAAATTTCCTTGTTGAATATCGTGATATCTTTTTCCTAAATAGGCTAACAAATCAGAGAATGTTTTTACTGCTCGAAGGGTTTCAGGTATTATTTCTTGTTTCTTCATTTTTAAAACAAGAATCCCATAGATTCCATTAAAGCACAACTCAATAGGGTTGCGTGTTTCGCCACTTGTTTTCTCTTCAATAGCTACCAAATTTGGATACGCCTCTTCCCACAATTGAATGTATTCTTTGTCTTGAAAAACATTGATTAATGCGTTGTGCACATAGCTCAATTCGCCAATCAATTCAATCACTTCTTGAAGATGACCTCGGTCTTCAATGTTGTCTTTCTCCATCAGATTGACAACTTGTTTATACCAATCCATCATCTCAATCTTGTCTGTTTCAGACATCTCGGAAGTATTCACAACTCGCTTCTGAAGGCACTCGATATTCATTTGACATCCTCTAATAATATTTTCTTGATGAAACATATAAAGGACATACTCAATGACGTTCTCTCTTCTCTTTTTCTCAGCTTCAGTCATAATTGATCAATCATTAATCTTTTTCAGGAGTACTGGTTATTACTGTAGCATTCATGCCATCAATAACATCTTTAGTAATATCAACGGATTTACTTCCCCAAAGGATAGCTCCCATTTGATTATCTGAAAGGATTACCTCATACGAATGTGTTTTAGAATAGTTCTCTAAAAACGTAACCAACTCATCGTTGATCTTCTTAGTCAACTCCATTTCTTTAGCTCCCAACTTTTGAGATAAATCTCGTTCCATTTTAGCTAAATCTTGTTGTCTGTTTTGAAGTTCTCTATCGCGCTGTTGCAACTCAAATGAAGACATGGTTTGAGCTTTTGCTTTGTATGATTCGTAGTCATTAACTAATTTCTTTTGAGCGGCTGCAAGTTGGCTTTCATACTTTACCTGATCTGCATTTAACTCATCTCTATAATTAACAGCTGCCGTATAATTATTCATTAAAGAATCTGTATTGATGTATGCTACAACTCCAGATCTTGGCTTTAGCTCATCTAAAGAATCACTCTCTTCTACTTGATCAATAGCTTCTTGATTGTTTTCTATTGATTGTGTGTTGCTAAATTGTAAAATGAATAAAACAACAACTCCTACAAATGAAAGTCCGCCAAGTACAGTTCCTAAATTTTTCACAGTAATTACTTTGTTTGAATTTGATGCAAATGTATACGCAAAAAAAAATCCCCACATAATCATGTGAGGATTCATATTATTTGGCAAGTCAAGTTTACTTAGCACTCAACTGAAATGAGTTTGGTAAACCTACTGACTTATGATGTGTAAATTGCATAACAACTTGAGACCCTGAATCAGTAACTTCACAATTAGATACAAGAAAACTCGTGTTATCTAATACATCTAGGTGAGCTACACCATTAGCATCTACTTTACCGCTTAATTCATATGTAACACCATTGTGTTCCAATGTTCCTGTTACTGCAGCTTCATTTTGTGATAATGTAACAACTGAGGCTCCAGAAGTGTATTTTCCATCAAAACCTCCAGCAAAAGTGAATTGAAAGGCTACTAATAAAACTGCTAATGATAAGATCTTTTTCATAGTCGTGTAATTTATTCGAAAATAGGAAATTCAAATCAATGACGTCTAGAGCTTTAAAAAAGTTGTTTTCAATACTTCAACAAATGATCTAAAAATTCTTCAAATGGAAGAATTTCAATGTGACTTCTGTCGTTGTATGTATTCGACATCACCTTTAAGTAACTGGGTTTGTCGTCAATCAAAACATATTCTAGCGTTACATTTCCGTAATGCTTCAATGTTTCGCCTTCTTTTCTTCCTCTTTGACTGGGTTTTAAAACATACATTTCTGTAGTCTTAACCCGGTCTGGTTCTTCTTCGTATTCCCTGCTTTTGTTTTGAAGATAATAATTGGCATCAAGCATTTTATCTTTAAAATACTCAAACATGTATCCCATGCACTTGCTACCAAAATCTCCTCTGTTGCAAAAGAAAAAGCCGTTTGCTGAAGGTGATTGGTGAAGGTACACATCCATGCTTGGTTGCAGTCCTTCTTTTCTGAGTTGTAAGTTTTGCTGGAGGTTATCAATATAGTCTCGATATTTCCCCGTGCTAAGCCACTCACTATACTCCCACTCTTCTTTTCTAGAGCGTACCAACTCCTCACTAACTACAGGTACTTTTGAAAAATCATCAGATTTTTTACCAAATAGCTTTTGTAAGAGTTTGTTCACTGTCATATCTGCGAAAATAATTCTACTTCACTAAATACGAACTAACAAGCTATAAGTTTTACAAAGGCGAGAAATTATCAAAGTCTCATTCTACCCAATTTACCTGATTGCATATCTGAGTACGCTTGGCGTATTTCATCTTCGGTGTTCATCACAAACGGCCCATAAGCTACAATTGGATCATTCAATGGAGCTCCATGTCCTAAAAACACAATACTGTCTTCATTTGCGGTGAATTCAACATCACCAGACTCAGCATTAAATTCAACAGTATGCATAGCCGGAACATCAGCATTTCCTGTATTAACATTACCTCTAATCACATAAAATAAAATCTTGTGATCAGCAGGAACGGGGAACTTGTATGATGCACCTTTATCTAGTCTCACTAAACCAATTTTTAAATCGGTTACGCTTTTTGCAGGACCTTGAACTTCATCATCCCATTTACCAGAGTATGCTTCAACAGTTACACCATCTTTGGTATATGATGGAACTTTTGATTTCTCAAACCCTTGATAAGTAGGCTTAATCATTTTCATTTTGGCAGGAAGATTCATCCAAAGTTGAAGAATCTCTAATTGACCACCATTAGCTTTAAACTCATCTGAAGAAGTCTCTGAGTGAATCAAACCACTTCCAGCTGTCATCCACTGGATTCCACCTTCGTGAATTACACTCACACCACCGCTCGAGTCTTTGTGCTTTACATCTCCATCAATAATAACTGTAAGAGTTTCAAATCCTCTATGTGGATGCGGACCAAATGGCATCCCGAAATTATCTGGACTATACTTTTGTGGGCCATGGTGATTTAAAAAGATAAATGGATCCAATTGCTCCATCTCTCTCAAAGGCAAAGCTCTGTGTGTTTTTAAATCTGAAATGTCTGCTTTTACAGCTTTATATATTTGTTTGATTGATCTCATAATTCTGAAATATAATTCAATTATATGTTATAACACATAAACGACTAACGAATTAACAAAACGAATGGTTATGCGTCAATAATTATCGGTAATACTAGTTGTTAAGTAAATGTAATTGTCCGCTTTCAATAACAAAAGTAAGTACATGTTGTTACATTTGTGACTTTTATCACACAACATGGAATTTGAAGCTTTTCAAGACCAACTTAAACGCTACCAAGACGAAGGTAAGACGTTTTTTACCACTTCATCTTTTCAAACTCACAGTTTGGTGATGCTACACATGATTAGCCGCATGGATATTGAAGTTCCTGTGGTGTTTATCAATACAGGATATCACTTTCCTGAAACAGTAGCATTTAAAGATCAAATTGCAAAAGAGTTTGGATTAAATATCATTGATTTAAAATCATCGATGCCGCGCTATATGCAACGTAATCCAGAGGGAAAACTACTGTTTACTTCTGATCCAGATCACTGTTGTTACCTCAATAAAACACAACCTGTTGACTCGTTATTGTTGAAGTACGATGTTTGGATTAATGGAATTCGTGGCGATCAGAGTGCTGTTCGTAAAGCCATGCAAGTAGAGCAACCAGCTCCACATAATTCTGTTCGCTTTCACCCGATGTTAGACTGGAACAGTAAGATGATTTTCGATTACCGCAAGGAATACAAATTACCTAAGCATCCACTTGATGACAAAGGTTATGTGAGTATTGGCTGCGAACCTTGTACTCGCAGAATTAGCGGTAATATGAGCGAACGCGAAGCTCGTTGGTTTGGATTAAACAAAGTTGAATGCGGTTTACACACCGATTTAGTAAAATAACAAGATGCACATTTTAGTTACCGGAGGTGCCGGATACATTGGTACACAATTGGTGAAACAACTTGCCGAAAAACCTGAAATAAAAAAGGTTACGGTTTACGATAATTTAAGCAGAGCCAACTTCAATCTATTTATTGGGCCTCGATTTGAAGGTGCTGAAAAAATAGAATTCATCAAAGGTGAATTGCTTGACTCAAGAGCATTAGGTAAAGCCTTAAAAGGTGTTGATGCTGTATATCATTTAGCCGCTAAGGTGACCACACCTTTTGATAATACCGATCCTCATTTTTACGAGCAGGTCAATCACTGGGGTACGGCTGAGTTGATTTATGCTATTGAAGAAACCGAAACGGTTAAGAAATTTATTTTTGTGAGTAGCACCAGTGTTTACGGAGCAAATAACGAATTAGTTGACGATACAACAGCTACAAATCCGCATACATATTACGGGGTTTCTAAATGGCGTGGAGAAGACCATGTGAAACGTCTTTCTGAAAAGATTGACACTTACATTTACCGTTGTGGCAATGTCTACGGATACAACAAAAGCATGCGATTTGATGCGGTAATCAACAAGTTTATGTTTGATGCGCATTTTGCCAACCGAATTACGATTCATGGTAACGGACACCAACATCGTGCTTTTATTCATATTGATAAAGTAGCTAAAGCTTTAGCAGAAACTTTATTTGTTGGAATTGAACCTGGTATTTACAATTTGGTTGATAAGAATTTACAGGTTTTAGATGTTGTTGAAGCGTTGAAAAACATCCTTCCTCAATTGGAATTCATATTCATCAACCAACATTTAGCGATGCGTGAAATGCGCGTAAAACCTAATGAAGCTGTTAATGCTTTATTGGGGATTTCTGAACAAACAGACTTAGAAACTGAGTTGAAAGCTTTTGCTGAACGATTCAGCTTTTAAATAGCAAACGATTGTAGTTCCTGCCACAGCTCAGCTGTTGGTAGGCCCACTACATTGAAGTAACTGCCTTTGAGTTCTGTAATGGCTACTTGCCCAATCCACTCTTGAATACCGTATGCTCCAGCTTTATCAAGCGGTTGGTATTTTTCAAGATAATACTCCAATTCTTCTGGTTGAATAGCTCTAAAAGTAACTTCTGTTGTTACTGAAAAAGACTTCACCTGATCTTGTGTAGAAATACAAACACCACTGATTACTTCATGTTGATTGTTGCTCAATTGTTGTAACATTTCTCGAGCTTCATCCAAATCAGCTGGTTTGTTTAAAATCAAATCACCAATTACAACAGTAGTATCTGAAGTAATTAAAATCTTATCTGAAAGTGATTGTGGATAAGCCTCTGCTTTTTTTCGAGCTAGAAATCCCGCTACTTCTCTAACGGGCATATCAACAGGAAATGATTCATCAGCGTTGATTGGCTCAGTAGAAAATTCCAATCCCAAATCTACCAATAATTGTTTTCTACGTGGCGATTGTGAACCTAAAACCAGTTGTTTATTTCCAAATGAAATCATGCCCAAATCCCGTTATACATCATGTAAGCAACACCCAAAGCATAAAGCAATCCAAAAGCACTAAAAACTTTACTCAAAGTACTTTGCAAATGCCATTTCTTTTGGGTTTTAATCATCCAAACAAGAAGTGCTTGAATCACTAGAAACATAGATAAAATTGAAGCAAATAACAGCGTTAGCTTATCATTCAAGAAGTTGTTATAAACGTACCAAAGTGAGTATACGATGCATAAATTCACCAATGTGATCCAAATACGAGATGCATTGATTCCAAACGAAACTGGCAAAGTATTTTTCCCAGCTTTTGCATCTCCTTCCCAATCTTCGGCATCTTTAATTGCTTCACGAGAAAGTGTAAACAAGAAGCCAAATACGGCATATCCAACCATCCAAAAAGCCACAAAATTGAAGTTGAAATTCTGGAATTGATCTACCAAATCTGGATACGCAAACTGAAGTTGAGTTACTTCATAAACTCCCACAACTAAAGGAACCATTCCCACACAAAGCGCTATGATAAAATTCCCCAGCAGAATACTTCCCTTAAAATAGGTAGCGTAAAACCATAAGGATATTGCAGCAGCTAAATGGAACAATCCGTAGTTGTAATTCCCCAATTGGAAGGCTAAACCAAAACCTATGATTAAACCAATTGCTGTTAATAAGTAGTACCCCGTTAAAGAAGTTGTGTTTAGCTTGTTGGGTTTATTCACACGATCTTCTTCTTGGTCGTGATGATCATTGATGATGTAACCTCCAGCTGCAATGGCAATGACAGACAAAACCAACAGTAAGAATTGAGTTTCGGATAAAATCAGCTCAAGATCATAATTCACCAAATCGGTGAGCATGAATAACAACGGTTTGATAATGGCAAAACGCATGGTGTACATGGTTACCAAAACCATCAATAGATTGATTGGGCGGATTGACTTCAAAAATTGCTTTACCATAAATCTTGAGCCTTCATCACCTTTTCAATTACATCACGAACACACCCTTTTCCACCTTCAAATGGTGAGATGTATTTGCACATATCTTGTACTTCTTGAACTGCGTCAGATGGACAACAAGGAACTCCCACATGTTTTAAAACATCAATATCAGGAATATCATCGCCCATGTATAGCACTTCGCTCAAATCCCAATCGTAGCTGAATTTCCATGTTTCCAACACATCCCATTTGTCCATTGCACCCAATGAGATATCTTGAACACCAACCATTTCGAGACCTTTTTTCACATCTTCAGATCTACCTCTGGTTATCACCCCGATGTGCAATCCTGCATCAACGGCTCTTCGCACACTGTAAGTATCGCGTGCGTTTAAAGATCGCATTACTTCCATTCCCGGCATGATGAACATGCTCCCATCGGTAAATACTCCGTCAACGTCAAAGACTAAGGCTTTTACCTTGGGTAAAAGCTTCAGATAATGATCACTCATATAAATCTTGAATTTGCTGGCTGATTATGGCGTAAAGTTGGGCATAAGCAGGATATTCAGCAAGAGCTTTTAAATGTTTTTCAAGGGTTTTTTGATCTCCCCTACGTGCTGGCCCAGTTTGAATGTCTTTCGGATTGTGGTCAAATGATTTCGAAATAGTCTCCTCAACCAACGGTTTTAAAAGCGAAGCATTGATGTTGCTTTCGCGCATGATGTCTTGTGCAACATACATCATATAATTGGTGAAGTTGTTCGCAAACACAGCTCCAATATGCAACTTGGCACGTTGCTTCGAATCTACATCTTCAACCTGATTAGATAAAAAATCGGCCAATGTATGTAGCACCTGAAGCGATTCATCGTCACTAGCTTCTAACAACATTGGAATACGATCCCAATCAGGAGTTCGTTCTTCAGAAAATGTTTGCAACGGATAAAAAACTCCGTAGTGATGTGAAACCGGAGAAAGCACCTCCATGTTTACCGTTCCTGATGTGTGAGCAATGATTCCTTTTACTGATAGTTTACCAGCCAAAGTCTGAATGACATCATCTTTTACAGCTACGATGTAAACATCGCTATCTGTATTGATTTCTTCCCAATTAGAAACTGCTGGAACACCTAATTCATCTGCTAATTTTTGAGCTCTAAATGGTCGTCTACTGTATACCTGACGAATTTCAACAAACGGATTTAGCGCTCTTCCCATATGTGAAGCTACGTTACCCGACCCAATTATGGTTACGGCTAACTTTTTCATGCTTCCATACGAGCTTTAATACGCGTGTAAATCGCGATTACTGTTCCAATAATCATCAAAATTGAACCAATCCACAGAATATTGATATTCGGGAATACTTTGGCTTCCATGATGATAAATTCTTTGGTTTTGTATTTAGACTCATACAACTTGAACCCAATAGTTTCAGTTGATGGATCTATCTTAACCATCTCTAATTTCAATCCTAATTTGCTGTTTTCATCAGGGAAAGAAACAACTTGCATTCCTTGTGCAGCAAAGTATGGTGATAAGTGATGTTCTTCTGTATCAAAGTCATACATACGAATAAAACCCTTGACCAAAAGATCTTCAGGATTCAAACCAAGTTTAACTTTTTCATCTTGATTTTCAATTCCTCTAATGCTATCTAAAATGATAATTGCGTTTGAAGCATAAATGGTGTCGCCCATGTGTAATTCATGATCGGTTGGTTCTTCAAACTTATCATCACCATCACTTTTACGTTCTTCCAACTCAGCATATTTGATAAACGTAAAGATGTCTTTGCTCCAAAAATGCTTCGTACTTGGCTCAGCCACATTCCCCATTCTGTCGTTCAACTGAACAAATGGTTTTAATGTAAAGGCTTCATTTTTGTTAGAATCCATGTAAACCACATTGTAGTACACGTGAATTCCATCTTTTTCTTTACCAGCGTAAGTCACTAGATAATCACCCATTTTGAGGGTGTCTTCTTTCATCAACAAGATGTTTTTGTTGTTCTTGTATTCTTCATCAAGAACAGTAACATCATATTTACTGGAGTTTTGAGAAATGGTTTCTGAGGCACCTTGAGAAATGAGAGCTCCCAATAAAACCAAACCAAAACCAACGTGAGCAATGGATGAACCTACTGCTGATTTACGCTTGATGGATTTGATTAAATAATCCAAATTGGCAATAACTGCGAATAAACTGGTAAACAACATGGTCATCAACAGCGGTTGATCAAGTTCTAATAGAATACCAATGACAATGGTTAAAACCAAAGAGATAATAGTATCTCTCAACATTTGAGATGAAAAGCGTTTTGCATCTGTTTTCTTGTAATTCAAGAACTGTGTAAAACCAACAATCAGCCCAATGATAATTGCAAATGGCATTTGGAAACCATTGTAGTGTGCATTTGGATCAGCTGGTGGAGCCATGTTTGTTCCGAACAATTTATTCCAAACAGGAATAGATGTTGAGAACGTAATTTGGAATGCAGAAAGTAAAAGCACCAATGCTGCTATGAAAATCCAAAATTCACGAGAAAGTAAGTTGTCTTCTTTTTTGCTTTTCGGGAAATCTTTGAATCGGTAGATCAACAATCCCATTCCTAAAATGAAATACAACCCGAAGATAAATACCAACTGACCGCTTAATCCTAAATCGGTAAATGCGTGAACAGAACTCTCGCCCAACACCCCACTTTTGGTTAAGAATGTAGAGTACAAAATGAGGATGTATGTCAATAAAATCAGGAAGTAAGTTGAGAATAAAGTTCCTCCTTTATTCTTAGGAATCAACAATAAGTGACCACCTCCAACAAGTGTTAACCATGGAACTAATGAGGCATTCTCAACAGGATCCCAAGCCCAAAAACCACCAAATGATAGTGATTCATAAGCCCAAGCACCTCCCATTAAAATTCCTGTTCCAAGAATCATAATACTGAAGAATGTCCAAGGCATTGCAGCTCTGAACCAACCTGTGTAATCTTTCTTCCACAGCCCTGCAATGGCATAAGCAAATGGAACTAGCGTAGATGCGAAACCTAAGAATAAGGTTGGCGGGTGAATTGTCATCCAATAGTTTTGAAGTAATGGATTTAAACCTCTACCATCAATGGTTTCTAAGTAATTAGCACTTTGAATAAATGGTAGAAAAGCAAAATCTGGGTGATCTCTTAATAATATATTGAAAGGCGAACTTCCCACATTGGCATCACCAATATAAATTCCTAAGATCATGGTTAAAAGAAATACCTGAGCACTGGCATAAACAGCCATTACAGGAAATTCCCACTTCTTAGAAGAATACATTAATATAACACCCAAAACAGCTTGCCAAAACAACCAGAGAATGGTACTTCCCTCCTGGCCTTCCCAGAAAGCAGAGAAGATGTATCTAGACTCTAATGCCGAATTAGAATGTTGCCAAATGTAATGGTACTCAAACATCTGACCAGTAAGCATGATAAACAGCGTTACCACAATACCTACCATACTTATTGCATGAATCCAAAAGGCACCACGAGCTATATTTCGCGATGAGTTTGAGGGATTTTTTACACCCAATAAATAAAACAACATACTGAGTAAGGCTGTTCCAAACCCAATCAACACAAAGGCATGACCTAACTGACCGGCCCAAGTGTGTTCACCTAAATACTCCATTAAAAAAGTCTTTGATTATAAAGCCGCTTGCTCGGCTTGTTCTTTAGCGCGAATCTCACGCATTTCGTCTTCGGTTCTAAAATCATCTGCTGAACCATCGTTGTATTTAGATGGACATTTCATCAGCAAATCACGAGCTTGAAAATCATCGCCTTTAGCTTTACCAATGATTACAATTTGCTCAGATTTTTCGAAATCTTGAGGTTTAGATTTGTGCAATACCACCTTCTTCTCTACCCCATTGTTATCTACCATATAAAAGGTAAATAAGTTTGGATCTACTTCTGGTTCGTAAATCATTCCCTTCTCTTTGTCTAATTTACCAACAACATGATACTCCGTATCAGGCGTGTTAAATGCTTCAGAGAAATTGGAATAAGTACTGGAATCAGACAATGTGCTTAGCATGGCCCCAATGGCTACTGCTATGGCAATAATTGCAACTATGTGTATTTTTTTCATGACTCGGAATGTTCTTTCAGTTCTTTCTCAAGCTTAGATGCTTTACGATCTAAACTGATAAGATATACGACAATGGCAACAAAAATGATTGCTATTACCGCAACAACTACATAAATTTTACCGTTGGCACGCATAGCATCAGCCATCTCAATTTCTTCGGCTTGTGCAAATTGCGTAAAAACAAGACCCATAATTAGAGTCAAGTAATATTTCAACTGCTTAATCATCAGCGTGTAATTTCTTTTCAATGTTTTCAAAACGATACCTGATTTGTCCCATCCAAACACCAATAAGTGTCCAACCAATAATTGCTGGATAAAACACTTTTCGCATGTCATTATCTAAATCGTATGAGCTAAATGCAGGATTGCCTCCATTTCCTGGGTGAAGTGAATCGGTCATTCTTGGTAAAATCATCAAGAAAACAACCAATAAAACGTAAGCGAAGATGTTGTAAACAGCAGCTAAACGTGCTCGTTTTTGTTCTTCGTCTAAACTATTTCTAAGGATAATGTATGCCAGATAAATCAATAAGGTGATGGCTGCTCCATTGAGTTTTGGATCATTTACCCAAAAAGCTCCCCAAGTAAATTGAGCCCAAACGCTTCCTGTAGTAATTCCAACTAAACCAAATAGAATTCCGATTCCTGCAGTAATTCTGGCTTTTCTATCGAAATCGATATTGAAACCCATTAAATATTTTACGCTGTATACTACAGAACCTGTCATCAAAATCATCATAGCAAACCACATGGTTACGTGATAATACAGGTTACGTATTGTTTCGTTTAGAATTGGAAGTTTGGGCACATCTGTTAAAAGCCCAGCAACAATGGCGTAGAACACTAATGCTACACCTAAAACCTTCCACCAATAATCCTTAATCTGTCCCATTTTACTAGTCGCGCCAAAGGTATGGAAAGAGGATATATGAGAGTATGACAACTATCACGTTTAACAAACCCAAAACAATAACATATTTCGAGAGAACGCTCCAGGCCAAACCATCAATAGCACCTCCGCTTAATTTTATCAAAGTAATTAGAAATGGTAGTAGGATCGGAAAGCTCAAAATGCTCATCAAAGTAACGTTATTATCACTTTGAGCAGCAATGGCTGATACCAATGTTAGAATGGTTGAAAATCCAATTGACCCTAACGACAAAGCCAATAAATACAAGCCCATGTTTTGAACCACATTACCTATCAGCATCACGTAAACACCCAATGCTAATAGCGATACAATCCAAACTAAAAGAGCGTTGTAAATAATTTTTGAGAGGATAATTCCTTGCGGTGAAGCCAGTGAATACAAGTAAAGCGTTTTACTTTTATCTTCCTGAACAAAGGCTTTAGAAACCGCATTGATACTCACAAACAAGATGATGATCCAAAGCAAGGCGTTCCATGTTTTAACATCTATCACTTTTACGAAACTCAAATAAGCTACGAAAACTGTAGATAGAACATACAATAATATACCGCCAAGGGCATATTTACCGCGCCATTCCAGAACGAGCTCTTTTTTCAGTAACGATTTAATCTCATTTACGAGCATGGCGCAAATGTAACTTAACCCACATGATAAAAAACTAATAAATAACAGGTTCTTTCTTTGTTTTCATTACGAATCATTATACCCATATAAGAGACGTTTTTTATAATGTTGCTGTCAATTCATTAAAATTGAATAGATGCTATTCAACTCGCTAGAGTTTGTTGTATTTCTCCCGCTGGTATTTCTAGGCTATTGGTTTGTTTTTAAAAACAACCTCAAGCTTCAGAATGCATTTGTTGTATGCGCCAGTTATGTATTTTATGGCTGGTGGGATTGGCGATTTCTAGGCTTAATACTCTTTAGCACACTCGTAGATTACAGCATTGGGTTAAGTCTAGACAAGACACCAGAAGAAAAGAAACGCAAACTTTTACTGGGCATCAGCCTTGGTGTAAACTTGGGGTTATTGGGCTTTTTCAAGTATTACAACTTCTTTTTAGACAGCTTTATTTCTGCATTTACTTTCTTCGGTTCTCCTTTTAAAGCCGAACATTTACAGGTTGTTCTTCCTGTTGGAATTAGCTTTTACACCTTCCAAACACTAAGCTATTCCATTGATATTTATCGTAAGAAATTAGATCCTACCAAAGATTTTGTGGCTTTTGCGGCTTTCGTAAGTTTCTTTCCTCAATTAGTAGCGGGCCCCATTGAGAGAGCTTCTCATCTCCTACCTCAATTCTATCAAAAGCGAACATTCAACTATGCTTTAGCAGTTGATGGCATGCGTCAAATACTGTGGGGCTTATTCAAAAAAGTTGTCATTGCAGATAACTGTGCGCAGTTTGCCAATGAAGCTTTTATGAGTTACCAAGATACTTCTGCCAGCACACTGGTTTTAGGCGGAATTTTCTTTGCCTTTCAGATTTACGGTGATTTTTCTGGTTATTCAGACATTGCAATAGGAACATCTAGACTCTTTGGTTTTGACCTGATGCAGAACTTCAACTTTCCTTATTTCTCTAGAGATATGGGTGAGTTTTGGAGACGATGGCACATTTCGTTAAATACCTGGTTTCGCGATTACCTCTACATTCCTTTGGGCGGTAGCCGAGGTTCTAAAGCTACAGTTGTAAAAAACACATTTATCATTTTTATTGTGAGTGGATTTTGGCACGGTGCAAACTGGACATTTATCGTTTGGGGGTTACTCAACGCCTTGTATTTCTTACCTCTTCTACTCCGTAAAAAGAATCGAAATAATTTAGATGTTGTTGCAGAAAACAAACGTTTCCCTTCTTTAAAAGAGTTAGCTCAAATGCTAGGCACCTTTGGGCTTACCGTCTTAGCTTGGATCTTTTTTAGAGCTGAAAGTTTGCAGCAAGCATTGATTTACATCAAAAGGATTTTTTCGAAAAGCATAATTGAACACATCCAGTTTTCATCAGGCAGCAGAGCAACCTCTACCCTTATGTTGATTGGTGTTTTATTGCTCATTGAATGGAACGGAAGATATGGAAAATACGCACTTGAAAAAATGGGTCTCCATTGGAAAAGAAGCTACAGATGGAGTTTCTACTTTTTCATTATTTTCTTGATGGGTATGTTTATGGCTACTGACGAAACTCCATTTATCTATTTCCAATTCTGATGCTACGATTCATTAAAAATACCGTTTTTTTTATTATCCTCTGTGGGGTATTCTACATAGTAGCTTTAGTGATTTGGAATAAATTCATGTCTTCTAAACTAAAGCCTAATATGCTCTATTATATTGGTGCTTACGGACATGCTCATACGCGGTTTCAAGAAGTAAAACAGACCAAGGATATTGACATTTTATTCATTGGTTCATCGCATGCTTACCGTGGTTTCGATACAGAATTTTTCAATCAGGCAGGATATCAATCTTTTAATCTAGGCACCAGTAGTCAATCGCCAATTCAATCTGAGGCGCTGCTTAAAAGATACCTGGATACGCTTAAACCAAAGGCCGTTGTTTTTGAAGTTTTTCCAGAGGTTTTTTGTTTAGATGGTATTGAGTCTACTCTTGATTTAATAGCGAATGATCAACTAGATCAATTCACTTTTGAAATGGCATCCAAAACCTGGAATACCAAAGTTTTTAATACTTTGATTTATGGTTCAATTGCCAAAACATTTGGATTTTATTCTGACTTTAAAGAACCTCGTGTAAAAGACATTGATGAATATGTAACCGGAGGTTATGTACGTAAAAACAAATTCGAAAATACAGCTAGTCCAACTCAGGCAGAAACCTTAATTGCTCACGAAAAACAGCTTCATGCCTTCGAAAGCATGATTTCTATATTGCAGAGCAGAAATATTCCATTGATATTGGTTTATGCTCCAATAACTGAAAATTTCTACAACAAGGTAAGCTACAACCTCAACTTTGATTCATTATACAAGCAGACCGCTCTTCCTTATTTCAATTTTAACCAATTACTTGAACTTGTAGATTCGCTTCATTTTTATGATGAACACCACCTCAATCCAAACGGAGTACAAATCTTCAATAACGCTTTATTAGATACACTTACTCAAAACCAACTTATAGTCTCTCATGGATCTTGATGTCCGCTAGTACTTCATATCAAGAAGTTCTTCTATCGTTTAAACCTCACATACTAAAATCATTGATGAATGTCTACTAAACCCTAATTTCGTTATCAATGATTAACAATCGTAAACGTTTGTATCTGTACCTCCAATTTACTGGATGGTTGTGCTATGTTGTACTTGCAGGTGTATTAAATACAGCCACTGGAAAACCCCTCAACCAGGAGTTGATAATCACACTATTGGCTGTGTTTGTTATTGGTCTTTTTACCTCACACCTCTACAGATTAGCCATCCACAAACTTGGTTGGGCTCAGCATGGATTTATAAAACTAATCCCAAGAATTATACTTGGATCAAGCGTTTTCGCATTCCTATTTCAGGTTTTATACTTTTTCACCTACTCGCTTTTAGTCCTTTCTTATTTTGAGTGGGATTGGGTTGACACCTTCACCAAATGGCTTAACTGGGTTATTTTATTCTTTTTCTGGTCGCTGATTTACTTTGTATTCCAATACTTTAGAAGATATAAAGATGAGGAGATCAAAAACTTACAGTGGGAAGCTACAAAAAACGAAATCGAATTAAATAAACTGAAATCTCAATTGAATCCACACTTCATTTTCAACTCGATGAATTCGATAAGAGCATTGGTTGATGAAGATCCTCAAAAGGCAAAAAAAAGCATCACTCAACTCTCAAACATCTTACGAAACACCCTACAAATGGGAAAAAATAGAACCGTTTCGTTTGATGAAGAAATGCTGGTTGTGAATGATTACATCGATTTAGAGAAAACTCGATACGAAGAGCGTTTAAGATTCGAAAGCCAAATAGATCCTAACTCCAGTTGTTTTCAAGTTCCCGCTTTAATGATTCAAACGTTAATTGAAAATGCCATTAAACATGGAGTTTCAAAATTACCTGAAGGAGGTTTCATTAAGCTAGAAACTCGAGTTAACGAAGAACTATTAATCCTAACGATCACCAATTCTGGTCAAATAACCCATGTTAAAAGTGATACCGGATTTGGACTAGTTAACACCAAACAAAGACTACACCTTTTATTTGGCGATTTAGCTTCTTTCAGCCTCAAAAATAAAGATGAATCTACGGTAATCACGCAAGTGGTTATTCCCAAACAAATTATTTTATAGCTATGATTAGAACGATAATTATTGATGATGAACGTCTGGCTCGCCAAGAGTTGAGAAACTTGCTTAAACAAGATTCGCGAATTGAAGTAATTGACGAAGCTAGTCATGCCGATGAAGCTATTGCTAAAATAGAAGAACACAAACCCGATTTGATTTTTCTAGACATCCAGATGCCCGGCAAAAATGGCTTTGAAATGCTTGAGCAAATGGAATCTACTCCTGAAGTAATTTTTGTAACAGCTTACGATGAATACGCCATTAAAGCATTCGAAGTTTCTGCACTTGATTATATCTTAAAACCAGTTCCTGAAGATCGGTTAACGGACGCTTTAAATAAAGCCATTGCTGAGATAGAAGACCGTAAAAAGCATGAAGATCATGAAGTTGAAAGTCTTTCAGACGAAGTGTTGAGCGATACGGATCAGGTATTTGTTAAAGATGGCGATAGATGTTGGTTTGTTACACTTAAAGATATCCGCTTGTTTGAATCTGAAGGAAATTACGTTCGCGTTTACTTTGAAGACAATAAACCTCTGATTCTTAAATCGCTTAACAACTTAGACAAACGGTTGAGCGACAAATCATTCTTTAGAGCCAACAGGAAACACATTATCAATTTGCGCTGGATTGACAAAATGGAAACATGGTTCAACGGTGGACTTTTAGTTATTCTAAAAGATGGAAAGAAGATTGAGATTTCAAGAAGACAAGCTGTGAAGTTTAAAGAAATGATGTCTTTATAAAAGAAAAAAGCGAGCTTCCGTCAGAAAACCCGCATCACTTCGCATCATGAAAAACAAATTCAGTTACTGAACATGTTTTAAAACTAGATGCAAATTTAACTAAAACCATTGATAGTGTTATCTGAATATTAAATTATTTACAGATAAAATATTCACTTAACGATTGCGACACAGCATGTTGTTGTTCTGATAAAGCATATTTCTGGGTGATATCTACTTTTACTCAGTTAAATTTAGGTTCAACATGCAGGCTGCACATTCCAATAAAAATTGCCCTCACTGTTCCAATCAATTGGTTCGAAAAGAGGTTCAAAGCAATCGTTTGGCGTTGTTAAACATCTTAAACAACGATGAAATTGCGCTTTACAGATGTTTTGCCTGTGGATGGAAAGGACCATTGAATCGCAAAACAGGTAGTTTACCTCAATTCTCTTGGTTGTTGAGTAATTCTAGTAGTTCTTTCTGATCTAGAAAATCACCTCTAATGGTGTTGGTTAATACAATAACAGCTGCATCTTTTTGATGATAGTGAATGAAGTAACTTCTAAATCCTCGCCACCATCCGTTGTGATACACTATCTCAGTTCCATCATCGTATTTGTGAATTCTAAAGCCTAAACCGTAGCTTCCTCCTCTTCTACTGAATTTAGATTGAGGAGTAATCATTTCTTGAAAAGATTCTTCACCAATCAATTCATTGTTCATCAACGCTTGGTGAAACTTATACATATCATCAACCGTGCTGTAAACTCCTTTATCGCCAACTGTTCCATTTAGGTAAAACTCAGCAATAGGTCTCATTCTTTTATCTTGACCAACAGCCATATTTTTCTCTGGATGATAGGCCATTTCACTGTTGATAAAGGTGTGAGTCATGCCTATTGCATCAAAGATGTTTTGCTGCATGTAAGACTCAAAAGACATTCCAGAAACATGTTCAATGATAGACGCCAGCAACATATAATTGGTGTTGTTGTAATCAAACCTAGTATCGGGTGTGTAATAGATTTCAGGACGATGAACAATAAAACTATCCACTGCTTCTTGATTACACATTGGGTACGATTTATCTTCTCTCCAATCATCTGTGTGATACATGTAATTGCCCAGTCCACTTCGGTGAGAAAGCAACAACTTTACCGTAATATCTGGATATGGCCAATCACAGAAATACATCCCCAAAGAATCATCCAATTGAATCACTCCCTGCTCAACCAATTGCATAATGGCAACTGCTGTAAAAGGTTTTGATCCGGAAGCCAACTGAAAACTGGTATTGATATCTAATGAATCGCGTTTGCGGTAGTTAGCCCAACCGTAAACACCTCTAAAAACTTTACCCTTTTGGGTTATGAGTACGTTCCCACTAAACTGATTGTGTTTTGCTTTTTGATAAAAATAATCGTTCATCCTTTCTATTGATACGGAGTCAAAAAGCGTATCAATTTGTTGCACTTTAGTTTGATCTACATCAGGAAGAACTTCGGTTGGCGTTTGTGGTTTGCATGAAAATAAAACTATCCCCAGAATTAAAAATCCACCCCACTTTAACATGCTGCAAATTTATGCGGTTGTAGATTTTGACCTAGTCCATTTAGTAGCTTTTCACAATTAATAACACATTTGGTTTCTTTATCTTTTCGTCTGATAGATTATCAACTAAACACCCAAAACTTAAATTACTCTGATACAATGAATAAGCACAATGAGGTTGCCATACACGGTGAAACTAGCTTCTTAAATAAGTACCAAGATTACTTAGGTGAGTTTGTTTATGGTGCAATTGATGGCAGCATTACCACGTTTGCTGTTGTTGCTGGTGCCACTGGAGCGAATATGGACACATCAGTTGTCATTATTTTAGGGTTTGCCAATCTAATTGCCGATGGATTTTCAATGAGTGTAGGTAACTTCTTGAGTAATAAAGCTGAGATTGACAACTACCAAAAACACATGGAAACGGAGATTTGGGAAGTTGAAAACATCCCCGAAAAAGAACGTGATGAGATTCGAGAGATATACGAAGCAAAAGGCTTTCAAGGTGAATTATTGGATCAGGTTGTAGATCAAATTTGCTCCAATAAAAAAGTTTGGGTTGACACAATGATGACCGAAGAACTCAACATGATTAAGACTGATAAAAGTCCACTATCGATGGCTGTAATGACATTCATTTCATTCTTTATTGTTGGGTTTATACCCATACTGGCTTACGTATTGGTTTATTTCGGAATTGAGATAAATCATCTATTTACAGTATCGTCTATTTTAACATTAATTGCGTTTGTATTAATTGGCTTACTGAAGAGTAAAGTAACCGAAACAACCACAATAAAAAGCATATCAGAAACGGTTGCACTTGGCGTTATTGCAGCGTTTTTAGCTTATATTGCAGGGAATTTACTCGAAAAGATATTTTAAATTTAAGTGTTCATTCATGTCACCAAATTATCCTCATTTACTCTTAAACCATCTTCCTCTATTCAGCTTGGCTTTTGGAACTATTTTGCTACTGATCTCTATTATCAAAGCAAATCACACGTTGAGATTAACAGCTCTAATAACGTTAGTTTTCGGAGCTCTTATTACCATTCCTGCAGTTTTATCAGGTGATGAAGCTGAGCATTTTGTTGAGGACTTAGCTGGTGTAAGCGAATATTATTTACATGAACATGAAGAATTGGGCGAGGTAGCTTTAACTGTAAATCTAGTTGCCGGATCGCTTGCTTTGCTTGGACTTTTCGCTGGAACATTCCTACAGCAGTATCAAAAGTTCATTGATGTTATTACGTTGGTAGCTGCTATAATTGGCTTGGCTTTTACTGTAATTACAGCTAAACACGGTGGCCAAATCAGAAGACCTGAAATGTGGGATCCTGTTGAACTAAAATCTCAACAAGCTTCCAATGGATTTGACATGGACTAGCATG
>MDTF01016321.1_pt1 | contig 19803 bp, 12 predicted proteins | sample 811191 | NCBI WGS metagenome assembly MDTF01 (sample SAMN05326649, study PRJNA326480) | marine metagenome | isolation source: seawater | place: Southern Ocean | collected 2011 | reverse complement strand
ACAAACACCGTTTCCCTTCTATTGTTCTTGGGTGCGGCCCCAAATTTTCAGGACGTCGCGATTTTTGGGGGTCGAACCGCTCTGCACATAGCGGTGAATAACCATGATTTAGACATTATTCGATTATTATTATCAAAAGGCGCCAAAAGCGAAGGAACTTTTTTGCCACATAATAGAACAGTCCTCATGGAATCGGATTCTTTAGAAGTTACACAATGTCTACTTGAATTTGGACCCGATTTAGACCAAGTAGATGATACGGGCTATACCGCCCTGCATTTGGCAGTTAAAAAGGGATACGCGGATATCGTGGCAGAGCTTTTACGCAGAGGCGCCAATCCCAACATCGCAAATATCCATGGAAGAACGCCCGCATTCAAAGCCGTCAATAGACAGATGGTTGAATGTGCTCGCGAACTATTCAATCCCAGATATGGCGTAGATATCAATCACAAAGATGCGCAAAATTGGAACACTGTTCTTCATTGCCTTGCCAAACAGAATCCTGCAGGCCAAGTGTACATCAATACTATTTTTACACTGATCATGGCGCGGAATCCAGATCTCAGTATACTAAATAAGGAAGATAGAACCGCTCTCCGATGTTCAAGATCACCCCAAATGTCAAAGTTATTAGTTTCGGTAGGTTGTGGTGCCAAATGGACTGGCCATGGCGATTGGGACGACGACCGCAATTTATTTAAAAATCTACCGGCAAATACCTTTGATGATTCTCCCGTTGTATTGAGATTACAAGAAGATGAAATGCAAGGAGACGATGAAACAGTGGCGCCTGTGCGTTTAGGTTGTGAACATGTATACAATGCCACCTTTTTGAGACAATGGCTCAACACCAATCGATATGGATACGAAGGTTCGGCCACTCAATTTAAAACAGAATGTCCACTGTGTCGAGAAGAAATAACCAGTATTGAACTATTATCAGCCGCAAAAGCAGCCAATTGGGATAACTTTGAGGGCCAGGCCAAAGCCGAAGAACAAAAGATGGAAGCCGCCATCGACGAATGGGAAAAAGACGAAGACTATACACAAAAAAAAGACGCTGTAGATGCTGCTGCTGCCGCCTTAAAAGCCGCACAGGAAGCTTTAAAAGCGGCAGAAGACACTACAAGGGAAAAGGAACGCGAAAGAAGGGAAATAAGAGATGCGTCAGATGCGAAACAGAAAGATTTGCGCGATAAAAGATTGTTACAACAATTAAAAGATTTGGGATTATAAAAATATTTATACCATAGCAAATAATACTATAAACTTGCTTTTTTTTATATAAATGTCTTTTAAACAATATAAAAAAACGGGCCCAATTAAGTTGCGCGTATATGACGATCCACCAAAATCAAGTCTCGTCTACTTTGGCAATCCAATGGTTTCCGCCAAAACTCTCGAAAAACAACGGTCAAAAAAATTTAAACAACGAATAGGTCCATGCTTACTGGCAATTTTGGCGATTGTAGTAATAACATTCTTTTACACCACAATTTCCACGAAAGACAGCATTTCTACGGAATTGCGCCTTTCCAGCAAATATCCAGTAGTGTGGCCAGCTCCCGAGAACATGACACTGGGCACTGACACGATAATCATCTCGGGTCTCAAGTTAAGCACGACTATCGACGTCATACAGAAACGCTTCGACGGGCTAGGATTTCCGAAAGGTCACCATGTGATAGTCACTATAGAGCAAATTGGCGATGAAACGTTTCATCCAAAACTCGACGATTCCATCAATGAGTACTATAATCTGCATTATACAGGGGATGGAGTTCTGATAAAAAGTTATAACGTGTACGGTGCCATGCACGCACTCACTACACTCCGCCAAATGGTGAGAAGCGACCGAGGCGCGCACGCGCTTCCATCGACCATCGACATTGAAGACGTCCCGGCATTTCCCCATCGTGGTCTGATGATTGACACGGGTCGTACGTTCCTTCCAAAAAAACTGATAAAAGAGACCGTTGATACGATGGCGTTCGTGAAATTAAACGTTCTTCATTGGCACTTGACCGACGCGCAAAATTTTCCTTACGTCCCACCTTCGCGTCCCGAACTTTCCCTTGGGAGCACCGGGGAAACCTATAGTCAACAGGACATGCAAGACATCGTCACCTACGCTGCAGAGCGAGGGGTACGCGTGGTTATAGAGATTGACACACCCGCACACACTTATAGTTGGAGCGTGTCCCACCCGGAACTGATGACATGCTTTGATAGCAATAGTCAAAATCATGCGTCTTGTCCAGAGCCTCCTTGTGGCGCGCTTGACATTACCAATTCAATAAAGCTTCCAAAGATTGAAGCACTTGTCCAGGACGTGTGGAAGGACGTCCTGAAAGTGGCGCACGATTCATCCGTGCATGTTGGAGGTGACGAACTCAAAAAAAGTTGCGCATCAAGCCCCGACAATCTACAGAGTGAGTTTGTAAATTATATCAACCACCTGGCGGCATTTATGAAATCACAAGGGAAAAACACAATTGTGTGGGAAGATATCATACAACCATATCTGACGAATACAAGTACATCTACTCTGAATAAGGATGTCATTATCGAGACATGGTTGGGGGACCATATATCTGAGATTGCGGACAGACTTGGACACAAAGTGATTGCGTCAGGTACGTTTTGGTATTTGGACGTCGGAAGATCTGCGTTTTTCATCGACAATCCTAGTTGGGCAACATTTTCAGCGTGGCAATACATGTACAACGTTGACATTCTCGACGGTGTTCGTAACAAGTCGAACGTATTGGGCGGGGAAGCTTGCGTATGGGGAGAAACGATAGACCAAACCAATTTCGATACACTGACGTGGCCGCGGGCTAGTGTTGTTGCCGAAGTACTGTGGTCCAACCCACCCATGATGCCAAATGCTCAAAACGTAAAAACAAGATTACAACACGCAAACAATACGCGGACAAGTGTATGGCAGAGGTTCCAATACCACAGACAAGATTTGGTCGCTTTGGGGAGAAGGGCGTCCCCAGTAGCTCCGCCATTTTGTGTAGAAAACGAACTATGTGCAGATTACGCCAACGATAAATCTCGAAATAAAATTGTGTGGCCGACAACTGCCTTGGTGGAACTTCCTACTCCACCCCCCGCATTTTGCTACGATACAAATGGATGGATGTTATACCAATAACGCATATAGGCATGCGCTGGCCTATTTTATCGGATGACTAAAAAATATTAAAATATTTTGTTTTTAAAATATTTAGTAGTTGGATATGTAAGAACATTTTGGACTCTCGTCACAAAGTTGTTCCAGTACATTCATGCCAGTTTTGATCTCGGGTAGCATGCGTCCGAGTTCTACTATTGTTTTATGCATTTGAGGAACTAGGATATTGACATCTGCAAGAGTGGTCTGGACTTCGGGAGCAATCGACACAAGGTTTGAGACGAGGACAGACATTAAAATAATATGCAAAGATATAAAGAGACCAATACCAATATAGATGGCTAGTTGAAGTCGCGTTGGACGGTTATTATTTAATTCGTCGTAGTCGTGTTGCATTTGGTAGGGTTATTGTCTATTTTATAGTCAAACTGAGTTTTATTATTCAATTTGTTTTAAATATTTGGGGGTAATGGCAAAGAACAATTCTGGATGACTTTTGCAGCTGACATGACCAGTTGAATAGCGGCTTTTTTATCTACTACATGACACATAATCAGAAGCAAACATGGAGTTTCTTCCTGCGCGACTTGCGTTGGCAGATTTGCCGTTAAGTTCTAATCGTTGTTGGTGATGAGACATTTATTCCGTAGGAATAAATTATATAGTATAGAAAAAATAGTTTTTGTTTATAATTTTATAGGAATACCAGAGGTGATTTATGAGTAATTCCTCCTACCGCGCCAATTGGGCGTCCATCGCTCATAAGTGCGGTGGAAGCAGCTTCCGCCATTGATGCGGTTTTTGCCTTTTTTAAAGCATGGGGGGCAGAAACGGTGAAGAGCAATAGAACGATGGATACGTACTGAACAGCATTGAAATCAATATTTGATTCTAACGCCGTTGGGCAGATCTGTTCCAGGTATGCATTTTGGCCCAGATTGGCCCCCGACGCGACGACGCCTATGGTGACCAGAGCCGTCCAGAATAGTATGGCTGCCCTTCGCATGAATGAGCGACCGCTTCGACGCGCGCGCACCCACGCAAAGTTGGTTAGAAATGAGCCGAGCAGACATCCGCCTGCAATGCCCGGAATTACTGACAAATCATCGCATTCGGCGGCGTTGAGTTCATAAACGATAACAAATTGTAAGATGACGACGATCATTAAGCACAAGCTAATAAACCCAAAGAAAGCACCTTTGAATGTTGGCATTTTGTTATATTTGGGATTGCCTTAAATACAACAAAAACTCTGTATTCTCTGTACACAATATACTTCTGTACATGTTTCGGAAATATAATGATAATTCTTATGATAATGATATGTGTAAGGTTGCACTGCGCTTCCGAAAGCTCTTCCAAACGAAAGAAGAACGCACAAAGGAGTAGCAAGTGAGTAAGTACCATTTACTGGACCTTGGTCACGCGTACGTCTCTTTCCAAACGAAAGATTGAAGAAAGCAGGGCAAAAATGTAGTCATATTTTTATAATCATAATAACAATAACAATAACAATAACTAAAAACAAAACTTGTTAATGACATGTCTAAAAACAAAACTTTTTAATGAAACGTCCTAATGGTGGGAAAAATGTTTTGAACGTTTCAAAATGTTTTTCTACCACCAATCTAGAACAAAATAACTGTTCACACATGTAAAAACAATTGAATTGATTTGTTGAATGATCCAATCCAAAAAAAAATCAATAATTCATCAATAATTCAAATTAGATATTTGTGATATTTGAATCAGATATTTGACGAATTTTTTGGGTTGCATGAAATAATTCTCTGAAAAATATATCATTCGATTTACTTATAATGGCAGCCGCCACTTATTCTGGTACTGTTAAATCCTGTACGGTTACATACATTGGTCGGTATTCCAATCCCATTTATTAGAAATTTTGAACAAGATAAATGGAGACTAAAACCCATAATATAGCACGTTTTTGAGTATATATCAAAGATAGAAAATGTCGAGTGTAAATATACGTTATTAAGAGAGATGTCGCGTCATCTCTCTTAATAAGAGCGCTGCCTTTGCGCGGTTTACATACCTCTTTTTGTGCACGTCGCGCGGAATACGGAGCGTCTCAAAACCAGGACCAGATATAGGGTGGAAAATATCAACGAAGAGAATACCAAGCTCATCACAGAGCTGCTTGGTAAACAAGAAAGTGCGGTACCATCTCGATAAGCTCCTCGTTGACCTAATGGCTGGCACCATCTTATTGGCGCCCTCGCCGTGCCAGTTTGTGTCACTCTCTACATAAGGTGTCCCACTGACCCACACGAACCGATCCTTCATGCCAAGCTGAACGACATGAAGAAGTAGTTGCTTCACATTTTCATAAAACTCTTTCTCTAAAATCCCAAACACCATATGTGGTTCAGTATTGGGATGCTGCGCAAGATAAGTTTTTTTCGTATGGGATGTCATATCGTGTATTCCCACGTTCATAACTATCGTACATCCAGGACACGTTGAAAGGAATTCAATTTTTTCGTATATGCTTTGGTTGAATCTCTTCTCCGGTAAGTTGTATTTTGATAACCCCAGATTGTTGGTCATCACATGAATCGCCCTTGGCCCCGCTGGAAACCATTTTTCGATGTTTTGTTTACTTAAGTGGTGCTTTTTCAAATATATTGGATTTAAATATAAATTAGAGCAGTTATGGTTTTGTAGGTCTACAAGTCCCATATACATATACCGCTGGTGCGAGTCGCCTATAATGTGCACAGAACGTTTAGGTTTTGAAAACAGAGAATCAAACTGCTGTTGCACAGTGTCTGCGGACGGTGGATATACTTGTTGTTCTTTGATAACGGGAGTTGATTTATTTTCTCTGGATTTTGCATATGGTGAAAAAATGAGTTTGTACTTTGTTTGCTGTGTGTTAGTGTCACATCCAGGTGTTGCGCTGACTCCATATAGGGGCAGAATAAAATCTCCCCCCGAATGACCAGCGCAAATCTCTACATTTTCAACAGATGACACCCCCTTTGACAGAGTGCCAATATAGTCAATGTAGAAAGCAGATTGACCGGGGCAAAACGAGCTCATATCGGGTTCGGTTGACATTTGTGACCAGTGTCCTAAAAGTAAGCTTGAGCGAGGTCTTGGACGATGTTGATATTCTTGTTCCGTCCCACCCTTTTGAACGCCAATAACTATAAAATCAGGCGCATCCTTCAAAACCTTATTTACTTCGGGACGTTTAAGACTATGCGCATTACCCGTGTCGTTTACGAACATTTCTTTGTGCGACCGTTTGGTAGTCGTCCCATTCCAAACAATATGTCCATGCGCTATTTCTTTAATTCGATGCACGGTCCGGTTGTCACCAGAACACGCCAAAATAAGCATGGTACACACGATACAACCTAACGTAAAAATAAAAATTTGTTCGGTCACTTCTTTCATTTCCGAAACTATGTTGGGTATTTATACATTATTACAAAAATATTTTGTTTTTAACTTTTGACAAACTTCAAACAAAAGTTCCACTGTCGCACATTGATGCACCATTTAAATTGCCAAATTACCATGGATATTTCAACGATTGGTATAAGCCAGATAAATACCTTAATTTTACTCGTATGAGTGTATGTGCGAAGAGGGAGTGGTCCGTGCGTTGGATTTCGGTTATATTTACATTAAATAAACACGAATGTCGTGACCATTCGTCCTATGGCAGCAATTCCATGGGAGCGGAACTGCGAAGCCACAACATGTATATTGATAAATTAAGTCATTAACTCAACATATTGTCCGCGGCCATTCGTTTTGTCGTTGAATATTCTTGCCACTCTTTTGTGGACAAAGAAACATTCCCATGCGATCACGGATAAATATAGGAATAGTGTCGCTCCACATATAATTAAAATGATGGTGACGGTTTGTTGCCAGCTTATGGTGACTATCGATGGTGGCACAAATGGCTTGCATGTCGTTTGTCCTTTTTCATAGGTTGTGTAATTTTTCCGGCATGGTTCGCAATCTTCCTCCCATCCATCATTCGAGTAGTATTGAAGTTGGCATTTTACACAGCTATCATTCCAACAGTCTTTGTCTTTCCAAGCGCATGTACTACCAGCCGATGTTCGGCCCCGTTGGCATGGCCATAGATGTGTTATTCTGGTATTTGCATTTAGCAATATCCAATGTTCTGTATTGGTTCCAAAACGAACGTTGGATAATTGTTGATTATTTTGGTAGCGATGTTTCTCTCTGAATTTTAAATTTGTTCCAAATCGATATACATATGGATTATTGGGGTCCGGAATAATCACATTTGAGCCAGCGACCCCGATTTTCTTACCGATAAAATTATTCTGAAAAGACGGACTCGGAATATAAGTTAACCGCGTTTTTCCATCGGAATAGGCCATATCATCATTAGTAAGATATCCCAGAGTGTTTTCGGGTATATCGTCGATAGAAATGCCCTTGTCCGGCGATGGCGTACATCCCGTTATATTGCAATCGTACACAAAAACAAACGGTTTTTGCTTCTCTGACCTTTCGTACAATGGATAGGAAGATATTGCTAGAGTTGTGTCCGCCGCCGCGATCGCCCGTCCAAATGCTCTATACGTCGCCTTTACAGTATTGGGGGGTGCCACTGGTTTTGGCCCCATTTGCCAAAATTGTATTAAAGGAAGTGTACGGTCGTTGGGTTGGTCATACACGTAATTGTTCCATACATATACTCTTCCATAATTTTCTCCGTCGTCATCTTCCATGAAACGGTTGGTATCTCCCGGTGCGGAGATATACAAACTAGAGCCATTGACATACAACGGGCCTGAAAGTGATACGGCATATCCAAACTGTTGATATTTAAAGTATGCCTCTCGGTCTGAATCTAGAGGGCCATCGACGTAATAAGGAAGTTGTCTTGGGATACATACCCTTTGAAAGGCAATCATGTCCCTATCCGATATTTCTGGAGCATTGTCAGTGAATACGTGATTGTAACGGGTCTGATTGATCTTTAAGTATCCGTATGCATCTTTTGAATGTTTATAAGTAGCGATCGCAATGCCTCCCTCGACGGGGAACCCGTATCGGTCATATAATGATCTGCACGAGTGAAGTGTAGACCCTTCGTATACAAAGGCATATCCTTGTGTTGCGCCTTTGTAGTCATTTTGTTCGTTATTTGTAGTGCCTGGAGCACCTACTACCCACGTTTGGTTTTGAACATCGACTGAAAAGCCGAATCGGCTCACCTCGGTTTGTATAACATTTTGATCGGGGCGAATCTCGGTAATGTTGTTTGTTGTAGGTCTCCACAATTTGACGAGGTTTTGTTCAGGAAACCCAAAGACAACGAGGTCGCATTGTTGGTTGACAGCAACAATATCTGACCGAATGTCGCCCACGAAGGTTTGGCCATTATGGAATTGGAGTGTTGTATTTGTAGTTCCAACAAATAGAGCACAAGAATCGGAAATGCCCAGAACATCTGGCTCCAAATTGATCTCACGGGTCTCTTCCAAATATGCAGTAGTCCCGCCCAAAAATAAAAGGAAAATGAAAAGGAAAAGGAACATAATTATATATTGTAAAGGACGTCTTTATAGTTTATTTTTTATTTTTCCTCCGCATGATTATGATACAGACCGCTGTTTTCAATGGGTCCTTTTTAAGAGACATTATCTTCTTTTCCAGTTTTTTGGATGTGAAGTCAATGCCGATCGTCTCCCCATCGACTTGAAATAAATGGTCTCCTTTTCGAAGGCCGGTCTTCCAAGCAATGTTGTCAGTTGAACAACTTTCGAGGACAAGAACCCCCTGGTTCGTATCCTTTACGCGAATTCCCCATTTATTTTTCGTCGGGAGATAAAACTTTACGCGATAACAACCGTTAAAAATGGCCATTCTCGCATGTTGCAAAGATGCCGACCTTGGGTGAAAGAGTAGAGATTCTGCACCGATCGTCGGAACCTTGGCCGAACAAAGACCATGCTTCTGCAACATGCGAGAATATCTTAAGATTTTGGCATTGGTCACGTCTCGACATTTACGCCCACTCTTCTGATCACGACATTGCTGCGCAGACTCCTGGATTAGAGGGAGCGTACAAGGTGTCTTATAACGCACGCGCTCCTCAAACTCCAGAACAGAACAATAAAAACATGCTGCCGCAAGCGCAGCACCACCATGAGGCAATTTATTGCTGTTATCATCGTCATCTTCGTCATCCGGATGAATTCGGCTATAAAAGACGTCCAATTTGGCCTTTGATTGTCTAATGATACTTTCTATCGCTTGGAAATGCCATTCGTTTGTAATTTCTTCGACCTTTGCACGAATGCGCCATTTATTCCGTTCGTGAGATTTGGGCTTTTTGCCGAGTTTTCTTCCCTTTCGCGTCGTGATACGACAATCACGGTGCGTCATGCCGGGGGTATGTTCCCACTGACCTTTGTTTGCTTTTCCATCGTCATTCAAACGCAAACTAAACTTGCTCTGATGTAATTTTTGGACAGTACCACAGCCCGTGCATGTAGAATGGCCCGCGCGTTCCCTATCGATGAAATAAGACGAAGGGCGCTTACAATACGAACAAAAACGCGTTGGATGCATCACGGAGATATGTGCGGTCTCCGGAGCGGAGGTCAATATGTTAGCCACCTGTTCGAGAGGCATTGATTTTGTAATTGTGTGATCACCGACCCGAACCAAATAACTATATTCTCCATCGTGTTTGGTTCGGAAATGTCCTGGAAACGACACGGCAGGTCTTTTGGAGAGGTTTGACACTATTTTGCCACTCTGGCGCTTGAATTTGGCCTTTGTAAATACCTGTCCAATCATTTCACCCATGGGTATGTTGTTGGTGGTTAAGTTGATGGTTATTTTAAAACAATATATGATTAAAATATGATTAAATAATATGACTAAAATAGTTGACTAAATATTTTGTTTTTTAAAATATTTTGTTCTCCAGAGAAATTTCGCCAGAATTTCTGAATGAAAATTTAGTCACTATTTACAGAGAAATCTTTTAGTCATCGACATGCCCAACATCCGTGCACTATGCTCCCTCTCCGTTCAAGGTCATCACCTCGCACCGGGCGAATCTGCGATGCTGGTACCAGTCCCAAAGTCCAAATCGATTCGAAATGGCATCCTGCGCGTTCACAACGTGTCAAATATACGCCAAACGCTGTCGCCGGCCAAAGTTGCTCAAAAACAATGGCCGGAATTTGTTCCAGAAATTCCTGGTGATGATCAGATGGCTTCTCTGCCTATGGCTTGGAACAACCCGTCCCTCCGCTTTGAAATCATCGCGCTGCCGGCCAGTATCCTGCCAAATGGCGTACGTAAGCTCATAAAGCCGGAAAAATACACTTTTCGCGGCTCCACGTGGACGATGAAGGAGCTGGTGTCTGCTGTAGAGGCACCGCCGGGTTCGCCTGCGCCGGGTCCAAATAACCCTGGAAATTATATGGGATATGATCGTACAAATTGGCAGGTTTATAAGCAAGAGACACAGCAGGGGGTCCTGCTTGGCGTGATAATCGCACATGGCCGGTTGTATTCGGAGTATGAGACGTCCGAGGGTGAGTTCGCCTATCTATTTGAAACGCTTGGGCGCAAGATCGCGTTTGTAGTTTCTTTGGGGGCTGCAGGCAGCTACGATTTTCCGGACGATTCCCTTCGACATTTTTTGGACAAGATCGGCACCTCAGGTTGCATTTCATTGCTTCAGAAAGCTATTCGTCGTCGTCCGGTGAATATGGAGCATCCCGAAACCCGTGAAACATGGGCGACTCAGAAAATCGTCCTGCGCATTGTCCAGCGTCATTGTCGCGGTGTTCAGCAAGGTTTCTTTTTGCCAACCATTGGCAAGTTTGTCTCTGGCTTTCAGCATTTCCTCAAACGTTTGTTCATCATTGCAGCTGAAGATTCGTTCTATGACGAAGATGACATGTTTGCGATGTCTTCTATGGCTCTTTTGGCCTCGCTACAACCTCTTTGGATGCCGGACGAAGCAACTATTTCCAAGATCGTAGAGATTTCACTCAACTTGTTGATGTCCTCACAAACGTCTGCCTACAAGACGAATAAAGATTGGTTGCAAGTTTCTGACTTTAAGAGAGCTGTACCATCATTAGTACAGGCCGAAATGGGGGGTATGCAGGGTGATCAGCGTATGCTGCGCTGGTTGGCTTTGCATCACGAGGATTGTAATCGAATCGGCGAACCCGGGCGTCCACTGGTGCCACAAACAGACCCGTTGGACATTTACTGTGACCAACATCAAGACGGTCGCCTGGTATGTCTATTGCAATCTTCTGGAACATACCCCGAAATGCTTTCACGGGCATTTCGGGCGGTTTCAGGCTTCAATACGCGAAGGAACGCTGTAGAAAGACGCATACACTATCAACAGATGGTATTTGATGGACTCCGCCAATCTAGTAAGCTTTTGCGTGGCATTGTTCCTGAAATGCCATCTCGGGACGGTCCCGAGATGGAGTACCAATTACCGAATGGCGCGATTGCTGGCATGGTCGGCACGCTTGAAATTGTCCACAGTCGTTCCAAATACTTTGTAACCGTCTCTGCGCGAGATATTCGCAAGTTTGTCGTGATTCCTAAACCCACGAGGGATAACAAACGTGGGCTACAAGATATCACACCCGAACTTTGTGATGCTATTTTGGTAAAGGCAAAACTGAAGCTTTCGAAGGGAAGGCGAGTTTGTAACCCCATCGAAGACGATTTCAAGGGTAAAACCATTCACTATCAAGATTCGGGTTGGTGGTTGGATGGTCGCCCCTGGCAAGAGCAAAGGAATCGCATCTATCGACAGTACAAGACGCCAGACTGGTCCAAACTGACGGAAACGACCACTGGGCCCGTTTCATGGTCTATGACATTTGGCAGTGGACATGCCTTTTCAAATGGAGCTCGACAATTTGCTTTGGGAAGAATGGCCGGTTATGACCCGTTGATTACGATTCCAAAGATCAATCGCGAGGGTAAGGGGACGGACGAGGCATTGACAGGGTTTGAAGCAGAAGCCTATCAGTATTTTCAATACCTTTCGGAACACTTTCCAGACGCTATCTGGCCGAGTCTTAAAAAACCATTTGCCTTTGAAAGTTCTTCAATTGCATTCCGCCGCATTCTTTGTGGCCATTTGCGTGCAGAGATGGGAGGAAGCGCTCTTTGGACGTCTTGGCAATCGCAATTAGTGCTCAAACCCGAGCAATTGATGGCGGTCCAAGAAATGAAAACATCGGAGCAGGCTGGCCTTGCATCGTTTCTATGGATGCTCGTAGGCCAGGGGAAAACACTTACAGTTCTAAGATTTCTAGAAGAGACACGTATATCGCGCTTTATCGTCTGGTCGTTGCCAAAAACCGCCGTCTCGTCAGTTGCGGCCCAAATTATGGAAGTTGGATGGCAACCGATGCAGCTATATCCGTCCAAAGGTCTTAAAAAAAAGCATTCTACTGCAAATTTGCCGGCGACGACTGGCTTGATATTGAGACCAGAATACGTCTATCTCATTGAACATGACCATCTTCGCAAAGTGACAGATGCCCTCGCCGGTCAAATGGGTCAAACGGCTTTTATTTTCGACGAAGTGCATAAAGCCATGCAATCCGGAACAAAAAGAACAGCTTCGGCGCTTCGTTTGGCCAGAATCGCCAAACAGTTGGTGGCATTGACCGGGACTCCGATTGTGGATAAATCTGGATATGGTCTTATGCAATGGCTGCGTTTATGTGTCCCCTTTCCAGTGTCTGCGTCGAATTTCTGGGTTGCCGCAAACTCCATGGTTTCACCCCTAAACACAGGAGACGTTATTGTAGAAGATTTGGTTGTTCAAGCCCCCGAAACGGACGAAGATAAAGCGTTTTTCAAACAAAATTTTCCAGCAAGAGCTCCTTGGCACGGACAACTGGCCGTGCCAACCGTACAACAGTGGTCACGAATGAAAACCAGAACAACGGAGATCGTAACCAACGAGATTGTCCGATTGACCGCCGAATTGGTAGCAAGACATCCCAACGACGGTTTGGCACGCCATTCTTCCGATTGTGCGCGTGAAAAGAGCCAGCCAGAGTCCGCATGGCAACTAAACTACCAGAGACCATTAGTGGTCGCCTCGTCAAGCGGGCATGTCGTTCAAATTGTGCAGAAACTATTACAGAGAGGCGTTTCTGCAGAAGATATCCTTTGTGTGGGAGGTGCGAGACCCGGACCGTTGGCCGCACCAGTTCATCATCAAAAAACAATCCATTTGACCGAACAAGCCGTACTCACGGGAGAAGAAAGGCCATACAAGCTCGTCGTGGCTGCTCTAAGATATTGCGAGGGATATTCTCTCACATGGATGACATGCATGATTACGGGTTCTTATCCGTCAAATCAAGCCAGTCGAACGCAGATGAGGGGACGTATCAACCGTTTGGACGCTCAACGTCTTCGTAAAAAATATATAACAGTCCTTGCGGGGACAACGACCGTTACATTTCGGCACCAAAGAGCGGCAAAAATGATGGAGGATGCCCTTCGTTTTTCGACGGGACATCGGTCCAAAAAACAAAAAAAAACAAGTCTGCATTTTTAAATTTGGCGACTTGTTTATTATTATAAAATTGTCAGGGAACAAAAAACGAAAGATTTCATTTTATATAACATTCTAACAAATATACATTTTAGAACAGCTCGTCTGAATCTGATATATCGGACTCCAATTCGTCTTCAATGTCGCTATACTCCAACACTCCAAAGTCTTCTTCCTCTTGATTGCTTCCTTGCGCGTAACGTTTACCCTCGGATATCCTTGTTTTTGGAACGAAATACCGCCAAATGAACACGGCAGCGCACAAAGACACGCAACAAAAAACAAATGCGAAGGGCAGAGACATGTTTTTCTTGTTTAGAAGAACGACAACCACAAAAACATTCAGAGGTATTCGATACACGTTCATTACGGTAGTCCTGTATTTGGATGGGATATATGTCGCCCTCAAAGAGCCAAAGGTCGGAAACATGAGTCCACATATAAGCTCGAAAAGGGCGAAAGAGATAAATGTGGTCGTTTTCTGTTGCATCGACCAGGAGACGATGGCCATTAACAGGGCCCCAGCGCCGAAGATGACGTAGGGTATTTTGTCAACGTACTTCGATACGCGCTTGAATATTGCAGAACCAATCGAGATCATCACCATGAATATGGAAAACACCAGTCCGTGTGGAATATCTTTGTCAGAGACGTTCATGGCAGGTGTCCATAAAAACACAAACGTGTACATTGCCCCCAAAAATAGTGATTGTGTGACGCCCAGGATCCACATGTTCTGGGTCATACTGTCAAGTCCTTCTTGAAACTCTGTAAACACAGAACGTCCACATTTAGAAGAATCCGTGGTCCAACTCCGCTCGCATATCACCATGCCGATCGTTAAAGGTATTATCGCCGTCATAAATGGCGCCAAGTATCCAAAGCGGTCGGCAGTGACTTGTGCTAGGAGACCGGCCAAAATAGCGGAACCAGAGTTGCAGAGAGTAGCCTTTGCAAAGGTGTCGTCCAATAGTTCTTGTGAAAATTTTTGACGATGATGTTCGGACACCATCCAACTTTCAAGCGTGGTTGTTAGAATGGAGGTTCCAATGCCCCCAAAAACACGACCCAAAATCAGCCAATTAAATTCGGGGAATGCCATACACAAAGCAGACACAATATACACCACAAAATAGGCTATGACACATCTCTTACGCCCAAAACGGTCGGCCAATACACCGACAAATGGACCGGCTACGCCAGATATTCCAAATCCTGCGATAAAAAGCAGTGCAATGTCCTGTTCAGTGAGGTTGTAGGATTCGTAGAGCGCGTAGACGTAGGGACCTTTGAGCCAGTCAGCGAAATAGGCTAATGTGTAGACGACTAGATATTGGCGCTGAAAACTTGATTGTTCAATCAACTTATTACAAGCATTTCTATAATTCATGTACGATAACAGGACAGTCAGGATCGCCCCACAGACAAACACTGACCAATAAAAATCCATACGACCAAAAAATATATACTTAAGTAGGAACGTGGACTTCTTTTCAGGATGTTGGGCGGCCCAGCAATTTAGAAAAAAAAATAGTCTATTTTTAATTATTTGAATTGTATCGCCGACTAAAATTTTAGTTGGGTCTCAGAAACTTCAGCAGAAAGATCCGATGTTTTGTCGGGCACTTCTTGCCGGCTCGCCGCAGATTGAGTTCTCATCAATTGGATAGTCATTAAAAGTCTTTGATTTTGTTCAAGTAAATAGTGATTGGCATCGGTTAATTGATCTATCGTCCGCCCTTGGGCCTCTATTTTTTCGTCGTTGTTGTCCCGGTGTCGTTTATCCATATTCCTTAGTTTTTTCAAGCAGTCTCTCTTATGTTGAGGCGATGGCAATCGTGGAGGAGGTGGCAAGATACCGGCCGACATATGAACTGAACCAAAGTCATATTTATAGTGCCCAAAAAAATGTCGATGTATCACGGATAGGACTCGCTATAACGCGTGGGACCACTCTTGTAGTATATTTTCATAGTGTATTAATCTTCTTGACTTCTTCTGATTAATTCTCGTTCAAACGAACCCATTGGGTATTGATTTATAGCATCTGTGTTTAATGTCTTTCTTGCTAATGGGATCGCCGCGTCTCTATAAATTTCGCTTAAAATTATAAATAATCCGTCCATCTTTTGTTCTAGATATTCGAAACGTTTTTCTAGTCGCTCTTCTAAACTAGTTTCGTGCTCTGTCCGCGCAGTTGAACCGTACAAAGAATAATTATCTGTAAATTTAGACATATAAAAAAAAATGTAACCCTTTTTATAGTATTTAATTAAAAAAGCTACGTATATCTTTCGGCATTGTTTTTCTTCTCTTTGCTTGGGCTTGTATAGAAACCGCTTTCCGTTTCACAGTCCTATTGACCTCCGTTCTTTGCACGAATGTTCTCATCATATCATTGCTGATGGTTTGTGGGGTTTTGGTCTGATTGACTTCAAAAATTTCAGAGGCATTGTCCATGATCATGTCAAAGATTCTTTGCAGTGGTTGTTGTAATTGATTTGACAGATACCATCGCATGTCCGCCGACTCTCTGCCTTCTCGGACATCTTCTGGTGTTACTGCGCGCATACAGGTCTTTTCACCTTTATAACCGGGCCTAATTAGGTATGGTATTCTATCGCCGGTTTTGGGGGCTATGTGCGCGGGTTGTTCTCTCTGTAGACGTTTGGCTAGTTCTGTATGTGGAGCTGGATTCTTATAATCTTCGGGTTTTCTGGTCAATTGCTTGGACATGGTGAGGTCTTCGATAGGGACATCATTCTCCAAGAGTCTTACAACCGTTTCTCGTGCCAGATCGATGGCACCTTGCACATTATTCTCTTTGCATAATTTGACGAGAATCTTCTTTTGGGTTTTGCTAACGATTGGGGCGAAATCGCGCCGCACACATTCGAAACCCTTTACATCAAGTTTTGGCGCTAATCCTGGCTCGAATTTATGCCCCGCATATCTCTTCTTGCCTTTCAAGAGGATAGGATAGTAAAACTTTTCGTATTCTAGATCATTGGGTGGTAGAAATGCCTGCGTGCAAAACTTGCCCATTTCGTCGCCTATCTTATCGACTTTGGCGATGAGTTCTTCTTGAGAGCAGTTCGTGTCACACATAGAGGCCGGAATGTTCGCAAATACTGAATCAGTATCCCCGTAAACGATTTGTAGCCCATGGTCTTTGTAACGATCTTCGCACATCCACTTGGTATGATTGGCCATGCCCCGTCCAACTCTGGTGACGGATGATGCAATACGTTTTTCGCCGAGATAGCCAAACCCAGCGCCTGTGAAGCCGTAGACAGAATTGGCACATACTTTGAGAGCCAATTGACGACCATCGAGGACGGCATAGTCCATTGACTTTTCATGAAATTGTTTGCGCAATTTTTTGACTCTTTTCCGATTGCTCAGCAATTGCTCTAGAATTTCTGGCAAAATACCCACTCTAGTTTTGGATGTAACAAAGCTAACATCGGTGTCTTTGGCAACGTACTCGAATTTACCACCTTCGGGATAATCAAAGCTGCGGACAGGCCGGACTTCAGGGTAATTGGGATCTTCCGGATCTTTGATATTGTGTGTTTCTTCCGACCATTGAAGGTTTCGGCGCCGGGCTTCGGCCAGAGAAGGCACTAACGTACTAAAACACATGTTATAGGCTCTCATAATCGACGGATATAGACTGGCAAAGTCTAGAGTTACCACAGGCGTTTGGTAGAACCCCGGCAATGGACGAATAACCACGGCTCCTTCAAAGCCATCGATTGGTGGCGGCTTATTGCCGGATTCGTCGGGCAAGTACCAGCGCGGATGTTCTGGATCTTTTCGGCACCTGGCTTTGACAAATTGAAGCATTAACAAAAGAGTTCGAATCTGCTGACCTCGGTGAAGGATAGAGGTTAGTGGTACGCCTGTCACTTGGGCCATCTGCAAAGCATTCACCAGTTTACATCGCTTGACAATGATCTGACACGGTAGCCAAGCATCCTTCACGCAATATTGTGCCAGAAATTCGCGGCCGGCAGGCGTCTGTTGATGTTTCGGGATGTCAGCGTAATCAATATGGATCTTCTTTGTGCCGAGTAATTGGGAACAAACATTGTCCAGTTTATAAGACCGAAGTTTGTGGTCGGTCATGACGACACGGTAGACGTCCATCCAATCACGGCCTTCGATCCATGCTTCCCAAGATTCTTGACCTCCTCTCTGTTTCGTATGTGTATATTTCTTCTTAAGCGTCGATGGCCTGTCAATTCGGGAGAATGTTCTCGCTTGGGCACATTCGGAACATTGACTGCCAATTTCACAGCCGCATAGTGCCTGAATTCTTTGCAAAAGATAGACGTTATCGAAATTGAGCACATTATAGCCTGTGATCACGTCCGCGTCATATTCGCGAATATGTTTGGCGAAAGCGGCCAACATGTCTTGTTCGTCAATGAACGAACAAACGGTCGTCGTGGATGGGTCAAACTCGTCGCTTTTCATATCTTCGGAGAGTTCAGAGAGTTGTTGGCATTGTTCCTGACCTTCAATTTCAAGCATGAATACCGTCTGTTTCATTTCAGCAGAAACCATATCAAATGCGGTGACGCCGATAGTCACGATGGAATCGCGCTTAGGGTCTGGGAATTCACATTCGCATGTATCCGGATTCACATAAGGCACAGCTTCGATATCATAAGATAGAACACGGAAAGGGGCCATCGGAATAGGCGGATCTGAGCAAGGGAATACATCTTCAGAACCACAGGTAAAGTTCAAATCACACGAAGACCCATGTTGTACAGATTTGGCATTACGAACAGACATCCATGAACACGCAGGCAGTTGATGATCCACCATCCACACCAATTCCGGTTTAAACATAGTCTCATAAAGGTCCCTGCCATCAACATAAGCCGACACAGAGGCCGGAAAAGACCGGATAGGTTTACCACCAGAATAATTTGACATTTTTCGGCGAAATTGGACCAACTGCTCGTAGAAATGGTCGTGATTTTTGAACATAGCGAGCAAACCTCGGTAGTGTTCGTATCGTTTGACTTCAAAACGCCATACGTCAGGGCCTTTGCCGGGCAATACCGAACGAATATTGTAGCCAGCGTGTTTTTTCCACTTGATATCAGATACTGCGCACTGCTCAAACCACCATGTGTCCCATTGTCTAAAAATTTGATCAATAGGCTTGTCATCGCCGTTTTCTTTCTTGTATTTCTTCGTGGATTGGTTCGTCCGCTGCATAGACAACCACCATTGCAACAAAGAAGACACGCGATGTTCAAAAGTATTGTCGAGACGCGTAGACAAAAAACCATAGGCAGAGACGTCAGAAACAGTCAAAGAAATTGACCTGCCATCTGCTTGGCGCCCATACAAACGAACTGCGATACAATAATCTGAATCGCGATGCCGAGCAGTGCCAATATGTTGAAAAGTCAACATTTTTTTTTTTATTATTTAGAACAAACATTTATAGTTCACTTATGTTCATCAGATGTGATTCATATTTAAGAACTAAATATTTAGTAAAAAAATGCCGAAAAGAAAAAGCAAAGGTCATAAACGAAAATCTTTTGGAACAGAGAAGCGAGAACTAGAATACAAAGACGACGGACAAGAATATGCACAGGTCACTAGAATGCTAGGAAATGGAAGATGCGACGTTCAGTGCTTCGATGGCGTCAAAAGATTAGCACATATACGAGGCACCATGAGAAATAAAATATGGATCAGGATCTCTGACATCATACTCGTTTCTTTAAGAGACTATCAAGACTCAAAATGTGATATCATCATGAAATACACGGACGAAGAAGTTAGGAATCTAAAATCATACGGAGAATTGCCAGAAACGACCTCGCTAGTATTAGAACAACCAAATGAAGAGACAGAGGACACACCCTTTGATTTTGATGATATATAAAAATAATACATCTCTAATTTTTATTAGGCCGTGATTTCGATGTAAAAAACAAAGAAATCGATGTAAAACAACAACGTAAACGTGTCCGTAGTCTGGTTTGGAATATATGCAATATCGTTTGTTGTATATTATGTT
>MDTF01001186.1_pt1 | contig 19835 bp, 18 predicted proteins | sample 811191 | NCBI WGS metagenome assembly MDTF01 (sample SAMN05326649, study PRJNA326480) | marine metagenome | isolation source: seawater | place: Southern Ocean | collected 2011 | reverse complement strand
GCTGTACCAAAAAAATGAATAAAGAAAAAAAATTAAAACCTTCTAAGGAATTACCTTTAGGGTTTGTAGATAGACAAGAAAAAGAATTGTTAACTCGTGACTTTATAATTTCTAACATTAAAGAAGTTATGATTAAGTACGGGTTTCAATATCTTGAAACACCAAGCTTCGAGTACACTGAAAGTATTGGAAAATTTTTGCCTGACAAGGAAAGGCCTGACCAGGGAGTTTTTTCTTTTAAAGACGAAAATAACTGGCTTTCTCTTAGGTATGATCTTACAGCACCGTTAGCAAGATATTTTGCAAAAAATTATCAAGAAATTTCTAAGCCATTCAAACGCTATCAACTAGGAACAGTGTGGAGAAATGAAAAACCTGGACCCGGAAGATTCAGAGAATTTTTGCAGTTCGATGCTGATTTCGTTGGCACAAAAAGCTTACAGGCCGATGTAGAGTTATGTGTCCTGATTTCTGAAATATTTGAAAAGTGTGGACTAAACAAAGAAGAGTACATTATTAAAATTTCTTCTAGAAAAATTACGGAAAACCTTTTTAAAAAAATTAAAATAGATAACAACGAGCAAAGACTGACAATTCTCAGAGCTTTGGACAAAATTGATCGATTAGGATGGGATGAGGTCAAGCAATTACTTGGGGAAGGAAGAAAAGATAAATCAGGAGATTTTACCAAGGGAGCAAATTTAAATTTATCTAATATAAAAATAATAGAAAAAGAATTAAATAAAAAGTCACCAGATACTGAAGATCTTTTGGAAGTTTTTAAAATATTTAAAGATTATGGGTTTACCAATTTTGAATTCGATCCGTCTATTATAAGAGGTCTTGAGTATTATACTGGCCCAATATTTGAAGTGAATTTAAAGTTTGATGTAACAAATAATAAAGGGAAAGTTATTCAATTTGGCTCTATCGGAGGCGGAGGAAGATACGATAACCTAGTGAATAATTTTGGCAATTTTGATGCCCCTGCAACTGGCATCTCAATAGGTTTAGACCGATTAGTTTATGCCCTGATGCAAAAAAAAGAGTTTAAAATAAAACAATCAAAACCAGTTGTTATTTGTGTTTTTGATAAAAATTCGATGAAAGAATATATAAACTTACAAAAAATTCTAAGAGATGCTGGCATTAGCACTGAAATTTATCCTGGTGAAAGTAAATTAAAAAAACAAATGGAATATGCAAATAAAATTAAATCACCGGCAGTAATACTTTATGGCGAAGATGAAATAAAATCTGAAAAACCAACCTTACGAGACCTGAATTCAGGAAAAGAAAAATCAATTGCAATCAAAGAATTAATAAATGAAATCAAAAAAATTATCTGAACAAATTGTTAAAACTTTTAAGAGCAATGGTTTTGTTTTGTCAGAACCAGATATTTTATTAGACTCAGAGTATATCATCCAAAGATCTGGTGAGACTTTCAGAAGATCAATGCTTTCCTTTGAAAATGAGGATGGGAAAGTAATGTGTCTTAGACCCGATCTTACAGTGGCCTCTTGTATTAAATATCTTGAAAAAAAGTCTAAATCTAAAATTTACTATTCAGGTCAAGCTTACAGAAGAACTAATAAAAAAGGTTCAGATCTAATTAATGATCAACTGGGTATTGAAATTCTTGGTTCAAAAAACCAACTTCAAGATGATTTCAAAGTTATCAAAACCATTTTAAATTCTGCAGAGAAGATTAAAAGTAAAAAAATTACAATTAAAGTAGCTGATATAGGTTTGTTTAAAAATTTAATAAATTCTTTAGATATGCCCGAAAGATGGAAACTGAGACTAATAAGACATTTTTGGCGTCCAAAATATTTTGAAGAACTACTTGAGAGATTAGAAAAAAATTCAGATATAGACTCTGTTACTTTTGATACAGATAAAAAGAGATTTTACGAGATGAAAAAAATGGATAAAGAGAATGTTATTGCCGGTAGATCAGTTGACGAAATTTTAAAAAGATTTAATAAAAAAATTAAAGATCCAAGATCATTTAGTGAGGGAAAAAAAATTGTTAAAATTATTAAATCATTTCTTAAAATTAATTGTAAATTAAAAAAATTAGATGAAAAGTTATTAGATTTTACAAAAAAAAACAATCTCAAGAAAAATATCTTTAAAGAATTTAGATCAATACAAAATTTAAATAAATTAAATCAAGAAGTTATTTTCATTTCAAATTTTGGAAGAAACATTGAATATTATACAGGTATTGTATTTGAAATTTTTGCAGGAAAAAAAGAAATTGCCAGAGGAGGTCGATACGATGATTTACTCAAGAGTTTAGGAGCTAAAAAAAAAATTCCAGCAGTTGGAGCGGCAATTAATTTAAATAATATATGAAAAATTTAATTACTATAGGATTACCCAGTAAGGGTAGATTAAAAGATAAAGCTGTCACTTTTTTTGATGATAAGGGTTTGAAAGTTTTACGAAGCGATAAAGAAAGAAATTATTTTGCATCGATTGAAAATAAACCCAATATAAAAATTATATACTTACATGCTAAAGAGATTATTCAGAGATTAGGAGACGGAACTTTAGATATCGGTATCTCTGGTTTAGACCTCTTGAAGGAGTCTGAAAATAATTTACAAGATAAAATTAGCATAAAACAACAACTTGATTTTGGTGAAGCAAATTTAGTTGTAGCTGTTCCAGATGATTGGATAGACGTACAAACTATCGCTGATCTTGAAGAAGTAGCTTTTGATATTAGATCTAAAAGAAATACAAGACTAAGAGTGGCAACAAAATATCCAAATTTAACTAATAACTATCTAATTTCAAAAGGTGTTACACAATACAAATTAATATTGAGCCTTGGCGCCACAGAAACATATCCATTTATAGGTTCATCTGAAATAATTATAGATATTACTTCGACAGGTAAAACTTTAGAAGATAATAATTTAAGAGTATTAAAAGATGGATTAATTTTAAAATCTACTGCTTGTTTATTTATTGCAAAAAAAAAAAGCTGAAAGTTTGCAGCCCTTTTTAAATTCATTGGATTAAACGAAACTGCATTATTTTTTTGGAAGAACTTAAACAAATTAGAACTCATAATTGCCTTTGGCATTTTAAAAGTTTTCTTCCCTAGTATTGAAGATTAAGAACGAGTCAACTTACGCATTAAAATACTATTTGTTCCACCATCAACAATACTGTTCATTTCTGTTTATACAAGCAGTGACCTTTACGCAGAAAAAAATATGATGAATAGAGAACCTTCAGATTTAAGGCGTAGGATAAAAAAAATCCTTGAAAAGTTATCTTAAAACTTCATTGCAAACTTCATTGCAGATTTATAGTACAGACATAAAAAAAGGGCAGTAAAGACTGCCCTTTTTGAATTTTGAGTTAAGTGAATGAGTCTTACATTCCCATGCCACCCATACCACCCATACCACCCATACCACCGCCCATTGGAGGCATACCAGCACCGCCGGCGTCCTTTTCATCAGGTTTGTCAGCTATCATTGCTTCAGTAGTAATTAATAACCCAGCTATCGACGCAGCGTCTTGTAATGCAGATCTGACAACTTTAGTTGGATCAATAATACCTTTAGCAAACATATCTACGTACTCTTCGTTTTGAGCATCATAACCTTGAGATAATTTTTTACCTTCTAAAAGCTTACCTACAACAACGGAACCATCTACACCAGCATTAGCCGTGATTTGTCTCACTGGAGCTTGAAGTGCTTTTTTAACTATTTCAACACCAGCTTTTTGATCATCTCCCTGGACTTTTAATCCGTCTAAATCTTGAGTTGCATAAAGTAGAGCACAACCACCCCCGATAACAACACCTTCTTCAACAGCAGCTCTTGTAGCGTTTAAAGCGTCTTCAACTCTATCTTTTCGCTCTTTAACTTCAACTTCTGTAGCACCACCAACTTTAATTACAGCAACACCACCGGCTAACTTAGCCAATCTTTCTTGAAGTTTTTCTTTATCATAATCTGATGTTGTTTCGTTTATTTCAGATCTAATTTGATTACATCTAGCTTCAATGTCAGATTTTTTTCCTTCACCGGCAACTAAAGTACTGTTTTCTTTATCAATTTTTACTTTTTTACAAGAACCCAAGTCATTAATTTTAACATTCTCTAATTTAAGACCAATGTCTTCAGAGATTACCTGTCCACCAGTAAGGATGGCAATGTCTTCTAACATAGATTTTCTTCTATCACCAAAACCCGGAGCTTTTACAGCTACAACTTTTAGACCACCTCTTAATTTATTAACCACTAAGGTAGCTAAAGCTTCACCTTCAACATCCTCAGAAATAATCATTAAGGGTCTATTTGCCTGAACTACAGATTCCAAAAGCGGAACCATTGGCTGTAAGTTTGCTAATTTTTTTTCGACTAAAAGAACTAAAGGATTATCTAATTCCGTTGTCATCTTTTCAGTATTAGTTACAAAATAAGGTGAAAGATAGCCTCTATCAAATTGCATACCCTCAACTACATCAAGTTCAGTTTCTACTCCTTTTGCTTCTTCAACTGTGATAACGCCTTCATTACCAACTTTTTGCATAGCTTTTGAAATCATATCGCCGATAGATTTTTCTCCATTAGCTGATATTGTTCCAACCTGAGCTACTTCCTCATTTGCTTTTACTTTTTTTGAAGATGATTTTAGTGTTTCGATTACGTGTTGCACAGCCTTATCAATACCTCTTTTGATATCCATAGGGTTCATTCCAGCTGTTACATATTTTAATCCTTCAGTAACAATAGCTTGCGCAAGAATAGTCGCGGTAGTCGTTCCATCACCAGCGTTATCGTTAGTTTTGCTAGCAACTTCTTTGACCATTTGAGCGCCCATGTTTTCAAATTTATCTTCTAGCTCTATTTCTTTAGCAACGGACACACCATCTTTAGTAATCTTAGGTGCTCCATAAGATTTATCCATTACAACATTTCGGCCTTTAGGACCCAAAGTTACTTTCACCGCGTTAGCTAGTGTGTTGACACCTTTAAGCATTTTTGTTCTTGCTTCAGTGTCGAATTTAATTATTTTTGCCATTTTAAATATCCTCCAAGAGTTATTTTTTGTTTTTAGAAATTCCCATTATGTCTGCTTCTTTCATAATGCTGTATTCTTTACCGTCAATTTTTACTTCTGTGCCTGACCATTTTCCAAAAAGCACGACGTCACCAACTTTAACATCCATTGGAGTCAGTTTTCCGTCCTCATTTTTGGCTCCTGGACCTACAGCAACAACTTCGCCTTCTTGAGGCTTTTCCTTTGCTGTATCAGGAATAATTATCCCACCTGCCGTTTTTTCATCACTCTCCAATACTTCAATAAGCACTCGGTCATGCAAAGGTCTAAATTTCATATATTTTTCTCCTATAAATTTTTATGTACGCCTGATATGGTGTGTTTTAAGAAAATTTCAAGGGTTATTAATGCTAAAAAAAGGCCTAAATGCTATATTTTATGGTCTAATTTCTTGTTAATTTAACTGGGACAAAAAAAATTGAAAAAATTAGAACACTTATCTGAAATATACTCATCCTACGACACTTTTATAATCGATTTATGGGGGGTTATGCATGACGGAATTTCTCTTAAATATAAGGCGATTCAAGTTATTGAAGAACTATTTAAAAAATCAAAAAAAATTGTATTTTTATCTAATGCCCCACGTCCTAGCGAAAAAGTTAAAGAATTTTTGAGAGAGATTAAAATGGAAGAAAAATTTTTAGAAAATATTGTAACATCAGGTGAAACAGCGATGCACACGATAAATAGTAATAAATTTGGAAAATTATTTTTTCATTTAGGACCGGCTAAAGATAATTCTATTTTCTATAAGGTCAAAGAAAATAAAACAACAATAGGAAATAGCGACTTTATATTATGCACAGGACTCCTTGATGGTCATGAAAATGATTTGAATTTTTACAAAGAGTTACTAAAAAAATCTTTATCAAAAAAATTAATTTGCACTAATCCAGATTTAACCGTTCATAGAGGCAAGCAAGAAGAGCATTGCGCTGGTGCAATAGCTAAAATTTTTGAATCTCTAGGAGGAACAGTTGTATATTTCGGAAAGCCTTATAAAGAAATTTATAAAATGTGTTTTACCGCCAATGAAAAAGTATTAGCGATCGGCGACAACTTAAGAACAGACATAAAAGGAGCTAATAATTTAAATATCGACTCAATTTTTATCTCTAATGGAGTTCATCGTAGTGAGTTTCAAAATGAAAATGAATTAACGAAGCTTGTGATAAAATACAATGTAGAAGTAAATTATATTCAACCAGAACTTACCTGGTAGTATGAAAATTTATAAGAACCTTAATATAAAAAAAATTCATAAAAATTCAGTAATAGCTATCGGCAATTTTGACGGCATTCATTCAGGACATAAAAAAGTATTAAAGCAGGCACAAAGAAAAGCTAAAAAAAACAAATTACCATTTGGTTTAGTTACATTTGAACCAATCCCAGCTATGTATTTTAATTCAAAAATTAAAAATCATAGAATAAATTCGTTAGAACAAAAAAAAAACCAACTAGAAAAATTAAAATTAGATTTTTTAATTATTATAAAATTTAATAGATTATTTTCATTATTGTCTGCCGAACAATTTATTAAGAAGGTTATTCATGATAAAACTAAATGCAAGTTTATATTTGTTAGTAAAAATTTTAAATTTGGGAAAAAAAGAAAAGGAAACATAAAAACTTTAAAAAAATATGAAACCGTCTATTCGTTTAAAACTATTGTCATATCTCCATTAAAAAATTCTAAAAGTATTGTTTCATCTACTTTAATTAGAAAAAAAATATTTTTAGGTCAAATAAAGGATGCTAATAAACTGCTAAGCAGAGCGTGGAGTGTAAGGGGAAAAGTAATAAAAGGAAAACGCAGAGGGAGAAAAATTGGGTTTCCAACGTGCAACATTCAAATGAGAGATTATATAGTGCCAAAACTTGGGGTTTACTCTGTTATTATAGAAGTAGATAAATTAAAGAAAAAAGGAATAGCTAATTTGGGCTTTAGACCAACATTTAATGAACAAAATTTGTTATTAGAGGTGAATATATTTGGAATTAATAAAAACTTATATAATAAAGTAATTAACGTAAATTTTATTAAATTTATAAGACCAGAGAAGAAGTTTAAAGATCTCGAAGAATTAAAAAGACAAATATTAATTGATATAAACCAAGTTTAAAAAATGACTAAAGACAATTTAAATCTACCAAAAACAGCTTTTTCAATGAAGGCAGGTTTACCAAATAAAGAACCATTAATTTTGGCCAAGTGGGAAAAAAATAAAATATTTAAAAAATTAAGAGAAAGTTCGAAAGGAAGAGAAAAGTTTATACTTCATGATGGACCACCTTACGCCAATGGTCATATTCATATGGGTACTGCTTTTAATAAAATTTTAAAAGATATAATAATTCGCTTTCACCAAATGAATGGAAAAGATTCAGTATATGTACCTGGCTGGGATTGTCATGGATTGCCCATAGAATGGAAGATTGAAGAACAATATAAAAAAAAGAAAAAAAATAAAGACGAGGTTCCAATAAAAGATTTTAGACAAGAGTGCAGAGAATTTGCAAAAAAATGGATAGAAATTCACATCAAAGAATTTAAAAGATTAGGTGTTGTCGGTGATTTTGAAAACTATTACTCTACAATGAGTTATGAGGCAGAAGCACAAATTGTCAGGGAACTTGGAAAATTTCTTTTAGACGGAAGTTTATATCAAGGATTTAAACCTGTCTTATGGTCAACAGTTGAAAAAACAGCTTTGGCAGATGCTGAAGTTGAGTATATGGACCATACTTCAAATACAATATTTGTTGCTTTTAAAGTAAAAGATACCAAAAAAGACTTTCTTAAAGAATCTAGTGTAATAATTTGGACAACAACACCTTGGACTATTCCAGCAAATAAAGCCTTAGCATTTAATAGCAATATTGAATATTCGCTATTAGAAATTAGTGAATTAGAAAACTTTAAAGATAAAAGAATAGTTGTAGCTACAAACTTAATCAATTCAATTATTAAATCTTGCGGAATAGAAAGTTATAAAGTTTTAAAAACTTTCAAGGGAATAGAGTTTGAAGGAACGATTTGCAGCCATCCATTCTTAAAAATGGATTTTGATTATGACATTCCCATGTTAAGCGCAGGTTTTGTAAATCTTGATCAAGGAACCGGAATAGTTCATTGCGCTCCAAGTCATGGGCCTGATGATTTTAATTTATGTTTAAAAAACAACATACCGTCTAGTTACACGGTAGATAATGCCGGCCTATATACAAAGGAAATACCTTATTTTACCAATACACATATTTTTAAAGCCGACCCTTTAGTTATAGAAAAACTTAAAGAACAAAATAAGTTATTAAAAAATGATAAGCTAAGTCATAGTTATCCTCATTCATGGAGATCTAAAGCGCCTTTAATTTATAGAGCTACCCCCCAATGGTTTATTTCTATGGAAAAAAATTCTCTTAGAGAAAAAGCCATAAAAGCCATAAATGATACTGTTTTTTTTCCAAAAAAAGGAAAAGATAGATTACTTTCTATGGTGGAAGGAAGGCCTGACTGGTGCGTTTCAAGACAAAGAGTGTGGGGCGTTCCCTTGCCACTTTTTATTAACAAAAAAACAAAAGAACCGATAAGAGACAAAAAAGTAATAGATAGAATTGCTGAAATTTATGAAAAAGAAGGCTCAGATTGCTGGTTTACAGAAGATATAAAAAAATTCCTGGGAGAGGAATATAATCCTAAAGATTTTGAAAAACTCAATGATATCGTAGAAGTTTGGTTTGATAGTGGCTCTACACATAGTTTTGTTTTAGAAAAAAGAAAAGATTTAAAATGGCCAGCGGACATGTATTTAGAGGGGTCAGATCAACACAGGGGTTGGTTTCACTCATCTTTATTGGAATCATGCGGCACAAGAGGAAGGGCACCTTATAATAGTATTTTATCTCACGGGTTTGTAGTTGATGGGAAAGGTTTAAAAATGTCCAAATCAACAGGAAATGTAATTTCTCCTGAAGATATATTAAAAAATTACGGCGCAGACATACTTAGAGCTTGGGTAGCCTCTTCAGATTACGCTGAAGATTTAAGAATTGACCAAACAATTTTGGCACATCATGCAGAATCTTATAGAAAAATCAGAAATACGTTTAGATTTATACTGGGTAATATTAATGATAATTTTGAAAAACAATTTATAGATTCAATAGAGGTAAAAGATTTTAATGAACTTGAGCAATATATTTTACATAAACTTTTTATTTTAAGTTTATCTGTAAAAGAAAATCTAAAAAATTATAATTTTCATAAGTTGTATAAAGAATTATTAAATTTTTGTACGTTAGATCTTTCTTCATTTTATTTTGATATTAGAAAAGATGTTTTATATTGTGACAGTTTAAAATCAAAAAAAAGAAAAGATTGTATAGTAGTTTTAAATATTATTTTAGACTGTCTGTTAAAATGGTTTGCACCTATATTTGTTTTCACAACAGACGAAATCTACAGTCTAATAAGCAAAGATACCAAGAGCATACATGAACACGTATTCCCAGAGGTTCCTGTAAAATGGGAAAATAAAAATTTAGAAGAAAAGTGGAGAAAGCTTTTTAAAATTAAACAAGAAGCAAACATAGCAATAGAAGAAAAAAGAGCTAGCAAAGAAATTGGCTCTAGCTTAGAAGCCGAATTAAAGATTACTACTGACAAAGAAAATTTTGAATTATTAAAAAATCTCGATTTATCAGAATACTTTATTACTTCAAAAGCTGAAAAAATTAAAAGTGAAAAAACTAATGAATTAAAAATAGAAGTAAAAAAGGCTAAGGGTGATAAATGCCCTAGATGTTGGAAAATATTGAACACCAAATGTGATAGATGCAAAAATGTAATTGCTGAAAAAAATTAACATGATCATATTAAAAAAAAATAAAAAAAGAACACCTCTGTCACTCGTAAATAAAAATTATTTTATATGCGTGTTTATTGTAATTTGCGCTTTTTTTTTGGACAGATTAAGTAAGGTTAAAATAATAGAAAATCAGTTAAACAATAATAGTATTTATATAAATGATTTTATTAATTTTGATTTGACATGGAACAATGGAATAGGATTTGGACTTTTTAGTTCGAGCTCCAGTCTTTACTATAATTTAATGACCATGTTCATAGCGTGTGTGATAATTTTTATAGTTTATCTAATTATTAAATCAAATCTAATAGATAAGATTTTATTTTCTATAGTCCTGGGGGGTGCAATAGGAAATTTTTATGATAGGTTGATTTATTTTGCAGTTCCAGATTTTATAGATATTCACTATGAGAGATTTCACTGGTTTACGTTTAATATCGCAGATATATTAATATCTATGGGTATAATATTGTTAATTTTGAATGATATGTTTTTTAAAAATGATAAAATATAATAAAATAGTTTTTTATTTTATCCTTATACTTCTTTTACATTCTTGTAGCGGTGGTTTATCAGACGCATCCAAGGTATTGAGAAATGAAAAAGCAAGAACTACCGACGAGTTTTTAGTAAAAAAGCGAGCTCCTTTGGCTCTTCCGCCAAATTATGAAAGTTTACCTACTCCAGGATCCCAAGAAAAAGTACAAAATGATAATGAAAACAAGATTAAGTCAATATTAGCAATTCCAGAAAAATCTGCATCAAGCAAAACAACCACAGTCGAACAATTAATTATTAGCAAAATTGGCAAGTGAAGAAAAAAAAAAAAATAATCTATAAAAATTTTTTTCAAGATAAGTACATTAACTTAAAATTGAATAAAAAATTAAATCATAAATTTTTAAAAGTTATTGATAATATTGTTGCTAAGCTGGACAATACACAAGATATATTTCATTCTCTTAGCAATAAATTTAATTTCAATTTTAAAAACAAAGATCTTAATAAATTTAAAGGATTCAATATAATAGTTGTTATTGGCATGGGTGGTTCAATACTTGGTCCAGAAGCAATTTATTCTTTTTTAGAGAATAAAATAAAAAAAACTTTTTTATTTGTAAATAATATTGACGAAAATAATATAGAAAAATTAAAAAAAAAATATGATTTAAATAAATTACTTTTTTTAGTTATTTCTAAATCAGGCAATACTATTGAAACGTTAGCTAATATTTCAGCTTTAAAAATAATAAAAAAAAAAAGTAAAAATATAATCGTAATATCAGAAAAAAAAAATAACATACTTTATTTGATGTGTAAAAAAATGAATTTATTTCATATTGAGCACAAAAGCTATATCGGAGGTAGATATTCTGTCTTATCTGAAGTGGGATTAGTTCCAGCATATTTTATGGGTGTAAGCTTAACTAAATTAAGAAAAAATTTACTTTATCATTTTAAAAAAAAAAATAAAATATTTTTAAAAGATAGTGCAATAAATTTAACAAATTTTCTTAAAAACAATAAATTAAAAAATTTAATATTCTTCAATTACGTTCCTCAGCTGGATAGCTTTCTTTATTGGAGTCAACAATTAATAGCAGAAAGTTTAGGTAAAAAGGGTAAAGGTTTTTTACCAATAATATCACCAGCTCCAAAAGATCATCACAGTCTACTACAACTTTATTTAGATGGTCCTAGAGATAAATTATTCTACATTTTTAGCAGCATCCCAAACAAAAAAAATAAAATAACTAGTAAAATTTTAGGTAAGACTTTTAATTTTTTAAATAATAAGAGTTTAAGTCAAATAAAAATAGCACAGAAAAAAGCTTTCATAGAAGTATTAAAAAAAAAAAAAATTCCTTACAGGGAGTTTGTAATACCAGATATAAGCGAAGAAGTTTTAGGTGAACTTTTCTCATATTTCATGCTAGAAACCGCAATTACAGGTATACTAGCAAATCTCAACCCATTTGATCAGCCGGCCGTTGAGGAAGTAAAAATTAATACAAAAAAAAACCTAGTATAGCAATTTACCAAAAATTATTTTTGATCGACCGTAACACTTGATTAGCAATGTGTTCATAATATCAGTCAAATTATCCTCAGATTTTCGCTCTCTATGGATAATGACTATATGTTCTTTTTTGTTTATTTTTCTTTTTTTAATCAACTTTAATGCATTAATATAGTTATTTGTAGCAAAAGGAGGATCTAAAAAAACTATATCATATTTCTTTGATTGGTTTTCTTCTAAAAATTTTAAAATTGACTCATTTACTACAAGTACGTTTTTTTTTATTTCCAAATTTATTAAATTTTTTTTTAAAATTTCAATAACACTTATGTCTTTTTCAACGAAAGTAACCTCAGTAGCACCACGAGACATGCATTCCAAACCAAAAGAACCAATGCCAGAGTATAGGTCGAGAATATTTGATTTTTTAAGATTAACATTTAATAGATTTGAGTGCGCTAAAATATTGAAAATATTCTCTTTTACAGAATCTTTTAGAGGTCTGGTTTTTAAAGATTTTAAAAAAAATATCTTCTTTCCTTTTAATGTTCCACTGACTATTCTCATAAGTCTTTTAAATTACACGCCATCCTATATCTTTTCTAAAAAAACCATCTTTCCAGTTAATTTTTTTAATAATCTTAAATATATTTATTCTTATTTTTTTAAATATTTTTCCAGTTGCAGTAATATTTAATACTCTTCCACCATTAGAAATTAATTTATTATTAATAATTTTGGTACCAGCATGATAAACAAAAAGGTTTTGACGATTTTTAATCTTTTCGAGATTTTTTATGATCTTATTTTTTTTATATTTTCCAGGATATCCTTTAGAACAAAGAACAATAGTCATACTCTTAAGTTTCTTCCATTCTATTGTAAATGTATTGAGTTTATTATCTATTACTTTATTAAAAATTTTTACAATATCTGTTTTTAATCTTGGAAGTATAACTTGGCATTCTGGATCTCCCATTCTGACATTGTATTCTATGAGATAAGGTTCGTTATTAGAGATCATTAAACCAACATATAAAAAACCTGTATATGGTTTCTTGTTTTTCTTTAATGCCATCAAAGTGGGATTTACAATTTTATTAATTATTTTTTTTTCTATCTCCTTATTAATAATAGGCGAAGGAGAGTAAGCTCCCATACCACCAGTATTAACACCTTTTTCTTTTTCACCTACTTTTTTATGATCTTGAGCTGAACCAAAAAATTGAAAACTATTTTTATCTACAACCAAAAAATAACTTACTTCTTCGCCTTGCAAAAATTCTTCAAGAATTAGTTTTTTTGATGTTTTAAATTTTCCATCAAATATTTTTCCTGCAAAACTTATAACACTTTTCTTTGATTTACATATTGAAACACCTTTACCAGCCGCTAAACCATCTGCCTTAACCACAAGGGGAAACTTAGTCTGTTTTAAAAAATCGACTACGTTTTTTTTATTTTTACATATTTTAAATTTTGCAGTTGGAATTTTATATTTTTTACAAATTAATTTCATAAATGCTTTGGATCCCTCTAATTTTGCGGCATATTTATTAGGTCCAAATACTCTAATTTTATGTTTTTTTAAAAAGTCCACTATTCCTTTTACAAGAGGTTCTTCTGGGCCAACAACAACCAAGTCTATCTTGTTTGATTTGATAGTTTTGAGTAATTTTTTAAAATTAAGAAAATCTAAGTTTATATTTTTAGCTATTTTCGAAGTGCCTGCATTACCTGGAATGCAAATTATATTTGTAGATAAATTTGATTCGTATATTTTTTGGCACAATGCGTGCTCCCTACCACCACTACCTATTAAAGCAATATTCATATGAAAAGATATAATATATATAATTTATAGATGAATAAAAAAAAAGCTAAACTTCAATTCGATCACAACTCATTTAACGTAATCGAAGAAGGAGATTTTGTGGTATGCGCCATATCAGGAAAAGAAATACCATTGGAGAGACTAAATTATTGGAATGTTGATCTTCAAGAGGCGTATTTCTCGCCCTTAGAGGCTGAGATAAGTTATAAAAAATTAAAAATTAAGAAATAAAAATAATTTTTTTATTTCCATCTGTCGTGAGTCCATATCCATTGGTTGGGATTATTTAATATCATCGTTTCTAATATTTGATTTAATTTTTTAGTCACATCATTTTTGTTTTGAAAATCTTTAATTTTTAACGGAGTAAATAACTTCATTTCAAATAAATTATTTTTTTTTCTCTCAATAAAAATAGGAATAATATCTAAATTATATTTGTAGGCCAACTGCGCAGGAAGAGTAGTTGTTAGCGCATTTTCATTAAAAAACTTAATCTTTTCACCTTCACTAACACGCTGGTCAATCATAAGAGCAATACTTTTATTATTATTTATACACTCAACAATTTCTTTTATCCCTTTACGACCTTTTTTTATTTGGTTTTTGCAGATATATTTCTTTCTTAGATACTCCATATAAGGATTTAAAAAAATATTATTTAAAGGTCTATAAATTGTAGCAAGATTAATATTTTTTTTAGTAATTTCCATAGACATAAGTTCAAAATTAGCAAAATGTCCTGAAACAAAAATAACTGGTCTATTGTTAGCGGCTACTTTGTTAAGCACTTCTTCACCAGATATAGATATATGTAAATTTGTCTTTCTAAATTTATTTAAAAAAATATATTCGACAAAAGTCATTCCATAATTAGACCACATGTTTGATTTAATTTCCTCTTTTTGCTGATTAGAAAGATTACTAGAAAATTTTAATAAATTTTTATAAATAATTTTATCCGACCTAATAATTGGACCAATTTTTTTAAAAATAAAAGAAAAAACTATTCTACTTAACGTCAGCCCAATTAATCTTGCAATTAAAAAAAATAAATATACAAAAAAAGCTTGTAAAAAATATATAAAATTTTTTATCATAAATAGTTTAATATTTCTTTTATAAATTTAACCTTATCAATTATTTGCAAATCTATCTTTAGACATTTTATATTTGTAAAGCCAAGATTTTTAATTCTATAAAAATCTTTTTCAGTAGTAATAAGATCAAGTTCATTTTCTGCAGACTCATTAACTATTTTTTGTATTTCAGATTTAGTAAACTGATAATGATCTGGAAATGAGAGACTTTTTTTTAGGTTAAGACCGTTGTTAGTTAAAAGTTTAAAAAAGTTATCTGGATTACCGATACCCGCAAAAGCAAAGAGTTTTTTATTTTTGAATTGATCAATATTTGACGGCATGTAGTTTGAATAAAAAATTTTTATTTTATTTGAAACATTTGCAATTTGTTCTTCAAATTTTTTATTTATAGGTCCGTTGATTACTATTATTTGAGCTTTTCTTATAGCATTTATGCTTTCTCTAAGAGGCCCAGAAGGCAATGTCATGCCATTTCCAATCATCTGCCTTTCATTAAAACAGATTATATTAAGATTTTTTTTTATAGAGAAATCTTGAAACCCATCGTCCAAAATGGCCAGATCATAATTTTTATCTTCTGCAGTTCGTATGGCATCAGATCTATCTTTATTCAAAAAAAGACCATTTACATTGCTATTAATCAAGTCGTGTTCATCAACATGCTTAGAATAATATTTTTTAATTATTGCAGCTTTTAGACCTTTTGATGATAATTCTTTAGAAATTAAGATACATAAAGGAGTTTTTCCAGTTCCTCCAACATAAATATTTCCAATACAAATGATGGGAATCTTAAAAGTATTTTGATGAGTAATTTTTTTTTTTATTATAAATAAAATTTGTAAAAAAAAAGAAATAGGAAATAGAAATAACGATATTAGGTTATTTTTTTCCCCCCAGAATCTTGGTTTTAAAAAATTCATTTATTCAAAATTTTTACTAATTCTTCATATGTATCATTTAATATTTTTTCCCCTAAATTATTAATAATAATTATTTTTTCATTTTTAATTTCATTAAAAGTTTTAAGATCAATTTCTAACTTGTTAGATAATTCAATATCATTATTAATTTCCTCAGAAATTTTATATTTATTTAAAAGTTCATATACATCTTTAAAATTCCGCACATACGGTCCATGATAAATTTTACAGCCCATCTTTGCCGCCTCAATTGGATTTTGACCTCCAACAGCATCTAATTTTTTAATCATAGACTTTCCAATAAATACACTTTTGCAAAGCCGTAAGTAGCTTGATATAACCCCGTAAGAATTAATAATAATAATTTCTTTATCTGGATTTATAAGCTCACCATCTGATAAGATTTGCGAAGTTAAATTCAAATTTTTACAAGATAGTTTAATGTCTTTGACTCTATCAATATGTCTTGGAATAATAATCGTGATAATGGTTTTATGATTTACTTTTAAATTTAAATGGGTCTTAATACAAAAAAGATCTTCTCCCTTGTGGGTGCTTATCGCACACCAAAATTTTCTATTACTTAAAATCTCCTTGTTTTTAAAGTTTAAATTATTTAATTCATTTTCTGAAGTGAATTTTAAATTACCAAAATATTTAATATTTTTTACTTTAAATTTTTCTAAATAATATTTGGACTCAGGACTAGAAGGTAAACATAAATCAAAAGATGCAAAAATTTTCTTAGCCGTTTCAGGTATTTTACTCCATCTTAAAAATGTTTTTTTTGTTATTCTGCCATTTAAAAGTATTAATGGAATTTTTCTTTTTTTAATTTCTAAAAGAAAATTTGGCCAGATTTCAGAGTCAACGAAAATAATTAAATTTGGTGACCAACTATTTAAAAACTTTTTCACAAGTCCCAGTTTATCTATAGGAAAAAATCTATGAGTAATATTTTTTTGATTAAATAAATTATTGGCAATCAATTGGGCGGAGCTCAGTGTGACTGTTGTAATTAAAAAAGCATACTTGTTATTTTTATTTAATTTCTTTATCAGCGGTACTATGCTTTTGAGTTCACCAATGCTCGCAACATGAAACCAAATAAGTTTTTTTTTGTAATTTTTTACTACATTTAACGATGTAGAAAATATTTTTTCTTTAAATCTTTTTTTATCTTCTTTTTTATACCATGTTCTGAAAAAAATTATGATTACTATAAGTGGAAAAAAAGCATTAATAATAAAACGGTAAATTAGTATCATTTACTTCAATTGATTCTTATAAAGCAATTTATATTCTTCATTATTTTTTATAAGATATTCATGATTGCCTGAATCTAAAACAACTCCATTATCTAATATAAATATCTTATCTGCTTCATGAATTGTCGAAAGTCTATGAGCTATAACTATAGTAGTTCTCCCTTTTATCAAATTATTTATAGCGTTTTGAACTACGCGCTCAGACTCAGTGTCCAATGAAGATGTTGCTTCATCTAAAAGAATTATTGGAGATTTTTTTAGGATTGCCCTCGCTATAGAAATTCTTTGTTTTTGACCACCTGAAAGTTTCACACCATTTTCACCAACAATCGATTCATATTTTTTTGGAAGTTTATTAATAAATTCATCAGCTGCAGCAAATTTACAGGCTTCTTCGACATCCTTTAGAGTTGCCTTTGGATCTGCATATGAAATGTTATTTAGAATAGTATCATCAAAAAGAGTAACATCTTGGCTTACCATAGATATTTTTTCTCTGAGAGAGTTTAATTTTATTTCTTTTATATTTTGATTATCGATTAGTATTTGACCTCTTTGTGAGTCATAAAATCTTGGTATAAGATTAATAATAGTGCTTTTTCCAGCCCCACTTCTACCAACTAACGCATTTATTTTACCACCTTCAATTTTTAAATTAATATTATTTAGAGCTTTATCGTTTATAGTTTCATATTTAAAGTCTATGTTTTTAAATTCAATATTACAGTTGTGTATTTTTAAGTCCGGTAAATGATCTTCATTCTTTATTGTAATAGGGTTGTCAATCACAGAAAATATTCTCTTTGAAGCAGCGGCACCTTGATAAGCAACCATATTGAGCGTGGCCAATGATCTAATAGGTTGATAAGCCAACATCATTGCTGCTAAAAAAGAGAAAAAATTATTAATTCCAAGTTCACCAGTGTTTATTAATTTACCAGAAAAAAAAATAAACCCAGCTATCATAAAACCAGTTAGTGCCTCCATAATAGGTGTGGCCCTCATCATAATAGCAGCAATACGTATATTTTTATTTACTAAATTAGAAATAACAGTATTAGCATTTTCATTCTCAACTTTTTCTTTTTGAAAAATTCTAATCATCCTAGATCCTCGAAAAATATCAGACAAAAATGATATTAAAACACCAGAAAATTGACTTGCTTCCGTAGTCGCTTTTCCAACTTTTTTTCCTAAATTCTTAGCAAAACCACCGGCTAGCGGGATCATTAAAATAGCAAATATAGCTAACTTCCAATTTTGATAAAACATTAGTCCAACTAAAAAAATTACAGAAAAACTATCTTTCATTATATTTAAAACTCCAGTGCTCACCAAATGTGATACTTGCCCGGAATCAAACATAATATTTGAAATGTACTTCCCTGAATGCCTAGAGTCTAAAGTCTGAATATCAGAAAATAAAATTGATTTTGCTACCTTTTTTTGCAATTCGCCCGCAATTTTTTGACCAACTATATTAATATTCAACCTAGCAAAATATAAAGATAATCCTTTAATTGAAAATGTTACAATTATAGCAATTGGTATAACCCAAGCTAAAACTTGGTCTTTTTCTATAAATATTTTTTTTACTGCTGGATCTAATAACCAAGCAATTGTAGAAGATGTTCCAGCGACAAAAATAGATAAAACCAAACAAAATAATATTCTCTTTAAATGAAATCTTATATGTTCAATATAAAGTCTTTTTAAATTAATTTTTAATTCGTAAAATTCCATAATTTTAATTTTGAAGTATTGCTAGAAACATAAAAAAACCAGAATAATTATTCATTTTAAAAGCTTTAAGACAATTTAACGGACTATTCCTGTTAAATTTTTTTATTTGAATTATTAAGCTTAGAAAGAACATGAGTAAAAAAAAAGTTGATAAATTAATTCCTAAATTTGTTTTGAATATATATAATATTATTGAGATAGTAATGAAGTAACACATACTTACAAATAGTTTTATATTTTTTTTAAATTTAATAGCAGTCGATTTAATGCCAATTATTTCATCATCCTCAATATCTTGAACACCATAAATCGTGTCATAGCCTAATGTCCAAAATATGGCTGATATATAAAGGATAATTATTTCATAAGAAATAGAGTTATTCATAGCTGCCCAAGCCAAAATTATCCCCCAATTAAAAGTTAATCCTAAAAATAATTGAGGCCAATAAGTAATTCTCTTCATATATGGATATGAAAAAGCCAAAAGCATGGACCCTAGACCCAACATAATAGTTAAGAAATTAAATTGAATTAAAATTAAAAAGGCTAAAAAACAGAGAGTTAAAATATATAAAAATGATTTTTTTATAGTTATTTTCCCAGAAGCTATTGGCCTACGTTTGGTTCTCTCAACCTTTTTGTCAAAATCTTTATCAATAATGTCATTAAATATACACCCAGCACTCCGCATTAAAACTGCACCTAAGAAGAAAAGTAGCAGATATGTATAAAAAATATATTGATCTTGATTGTGGCTGTAGCTATAGGCTAGCCCCCATGAACAAGGCCAAAATAATAGCATAAAGCCAATTGGTTTATTTATCCTGGTTAAGTCAATAAATATTTTTATATGTTCCATGAAAATATGACTTGTAAATATCAAACACTATCTAGATAATCAATTTGATTCGATATGAATATAGATTACACCGTTGTAGCACTAATGTTCCCAACTATACCTTTAATGATG
>MDTF01000268.1_pt1 | contig 19844 bp, 15 predicted proteins | sample 811191 | NCBI WGS metagenome assembly MDTF01 (sample SAMN05326649, study PRJNA326480) | marine metagenome | isolation source: seawater | place: Southern Ocean | collected 2011 | reverse complement strand
TTGGAAGTTCGGTATAACCAACTGCTGCTACAACTCCATTGCTTAACACAGTGGCACCTAAAAAACCATCATCACCCTCACCTCCCCAGGTGTTAAACACAGATGGAGTAAATGCATTGTCAATCTTGATGGTTCTAGCCTGTGATTTTCCTTGGTTAACACTAAAGGTCTCACCTACAATCAAAAATCCCCCATCAGGAGTAGGAACAATATCATGACCGATATCCCAATCAGAACCTATATCGGTATCAAATGAAATCAAATCTCCAGTAGATGAAATGTGGCAAATGAGAATGTCATAATTTGGACTAAATGCATTAGTATAACCAGTAATTAAGAAACTCCCATCTGGCGCTTCTACTACAGCCGTTGCTTGATCTAGCCCCTTGACTGCAATTACTGACGACCATAACACTGCCCCCGAAGTATCCATACGAACAATATAGATATCTGATTCTGTTGAATCTTCATTGATTCCAGTTGATCCAACTATGAGGTAATCGTAATAAGAGGTTAAAATCGCATCGTACGCTCTTTCTTCATGTATAGTACCAAAAGTCTGAATGCTTTGGGAGTAAACTCCAAGACTAACAAGAAACGTTAGAAACAGTATGGATAATAATTTTATCATTTAGATTCGATTAGTTCTACTTCTAAGGTAATGATCTACTAAAACTAAGGCAGCCATAGCATCAACAATTGGCACTGCTCTTGGAACAACACATGGATCGTGTCTTCCCTTCGGCATTAGAGTAACCAATTCACCTTCCGTGTTTATGGTTTGTTGTTTTTGCATGATGGTGGCTACTGGTTTAAACGCAACTTTAAAATCAATGGTTTGTCCGTTACTAATTCCGCCCTGTATACCTCCACTGAAGTTGGTTTCAGTACTAACTCCTGATTCTGAATTAACAAATACATCGTTGTGTTCTGAACCTTTCATAACCGCTGAGTGAAAACCACTACCTATCTCAAATCCTTTTACCGCATTGATGCTCAGCATCGCTTTCCCTAAATCGGCATGTAGTTTATCAAAAACGGGTTCGCCCCAACCAGCTGGAACTCCTTTAACTATACATCGAATAATTCCTCCAAGAGAATCTCCTTCTCTACGTACTTCCTGAATTCTTGCCTCTATTTCTCTGGCAATGTCTGGATGCGGGCAACGAACTACTGATTTATCAATAAGTTTAGGATTCACATTATACTCAAAGGGAATAACAATATCTTCAACTTGATTTACGAAGCTGTATACCTCAACTCCTAGTTTAGCCAGAAGCTGAGCTGCAATTGCACCTCCAACTACTCTACATGCTGTTTCACGAGCTGATGATCTTCCACCTCCTCTGTAATCACGAAATCCATACTTCTGATCGTAAGTATAATCTGCATGAGAGGGACGATAAGTATCTTTTATTTGACCGTAATCTTTTGAGCGAGAATCTTCATTCTTGATGTAAAACCCAATGGGCGTACCAGTAGTTTTTCCTTCAAAAACACCTGATACAAAATGAACCTCATCAGACTCTTTTCTTGGTGATGTGATGTTTGACTGCCCAGGCTTTCTACGATCGAGTTGATATTGAATTTGCTCAAAATCCAACTCTAATCCCGCAGGACAGCCATCTATCATTCCACCAATTGCCTCACCGTGAGATTCTCCGTAGGTGGTCAATTTAAAAACAGTTCCAAAGATATTTCCAGCCATAATGTGTTAGATGTCCAAAGTTAATGGAGAAATCGAATCAGGATGATACTGTTTGCATCAATATTCCACAAAGCCAAGCACCGTAGGTTCCAAGAGCATATCCTAGAACTGCCAACAACACACCAACTGGTGCCAACGATGGATGGAACGCAGCCGCTACAACTGGAGCACTTGCTGCCCCGCCAATGTTCGCTTTACTACCAACTGCCAAAAAGAAGAATGGAGCTCTGATCAGTTTTGCCACTATGAACAACAATAGAACATGAATCGCCATCCAAATCAACCCTACTAAAAACAACGCTGGATTATCGAAAATTTCAAGAATATTCATTTTCATACCAATAGTAGCTACCAAAAAGTAAATGAAAACTGATCCTATTCTAGAAGCTCCAGCACCTTCATAGTTTCTGAGTTTCGTAAACGACATAATTAAGCCAAGTGTGGTAGCCATCACTATCAGCCAAAAGAATTTAGAGGTCAAACTAAACTTCTCTAAATAAGGCATATTCAACTCAATCCAAGGAGCTATTATGTCTGCTATTAAGTGTGCTAGGCCCGTAGCTCCAAGACCTAACCCAAGAATGACCATCAAATCAGTTAAGCTAGGAATACGAGCTATTTTCTGACTAAATTCATGCATCTTGTTTTTAAGGTGTGTAACAGCAGATGAATCGGCTTTTAAGAAGGCATCAATTTTATCAGTGCGCCCGACACCTAAAAGTAGAAAGGCCATCCATATTTCAGCTACAATAACGTCTACCGTTATCATAATAGAATATAAACTTTCAGAAGGACCAAAAATCTCAAACATGGCTGCTTGATTGGCTCCACCACCAATCCAACTTCCGGCAATAGTTGTCATTCCGCGCCAAACAGCTTCTGGCCCCATTCCGCCAACTACATCTGGAGCAATTGCTGAAGTAACTAAAATAGCAACCGGACCTCCAACAATAACACCTAAGGTACCCGTTAAAAACATGATGATTGCCTTTGGTCCCAAATTGATGATTTCTCTCAAATCGATACTCAATGTTAAGAGTACCAAACTAGCTGGAAGAAAGTACCTTGAAGCCACAAAATACAATTGCGATTGCTTCGGATCTATTATTCCGAAAGTAGTTAACAAAGAAGGAACGAAGTAGCACAACAGCAACATCGGGATATACGTGTAGAACTTTTTGAATACAGGTCGTTCACTTGAGGCCGTTTTAAAAATCACGGCTAAAATCAAGAGTAATATCCCCAGCAATACCGCATCATTACTAATTAAAGCTTCTGTTGTGTGTTCTTCCATATTAAAGAGATTTGCTGCCGAAAATACAAATTCTACTTGCATACACTTCACCTACAATACGCCCGTTTTAGTCTAACGTTGAGAACATATGATATGAACAATTCTCGCTTAACTCCTGTTAATGAATCAAATCCCTATCAATTATGAAAAATACTCTGCCAATTGTTTTAGGCCTAACTACGCTACTTGTATCATGTAACAATGATGACGATAATAACAGTTTAACATCCAACCCCGGAAATTCAATTCCCTTTGAAGAATTAGTTGTTCCAGCACCAGAGGTAGTTCATATTCAAGAGTTGGCTTCTGATATTTCGAACGATAACTTCTTAGTTGTAGGTAGCACCGATGGCTCTACTGCAAACACTACAGTGTTAATGGCTTATGGAACCGACAACCAGATGCAGTCTAGTGGTCAAGTAATTCACAACGGACACTACACTACAGCTCACCAAATTCAAGATGTATCTATGCATAGCGATGGATCTTATTTCATGCTTTACAACAGTTTATCAGGAAACATGTCTGATTGGTTTGTAGATGACCTATCATCCGATTTCTCTCAACTTCAAACGGCTTTTTCTGGTCAAATGAATAATTTCAACGTGAAGCAATTGTTTGTTGAATCGTCTGGTAATGTATTGATTGGTGCTGAAGCAGTATTAAACACTGCTGATTCTGGAATCGTAATATCTAGATATAGCGCTGGAGGATCATTAATTGATAGTATCCATCTTAATGACACGCTGTACTTAGGCGTTAGAGATATTAAAGTTTCTTCAGAAGGTACAGTTCTGGTATTGGTTGATACTTATCCAGATAACGGAAACGATAGAAGCGGTCGGGTTTACGAATTGAGCTACGACCTTTCACAAGTTTTAAATACCTATCATTTTGGAGATGGAGCACATCAAGAAAATTACGAGATGTTAGTTGTTCCTAATGGATTTGCATTTTGCGGACATTCTTCTTCTAGAAATGGAACACACGATCCTGTATTGTATAGCTACAAAGATAGCGCCCAAGATTCAAGTATTATAGCACTAGCTGGACACAACGGTTTTCATGATGCAGTTTTGCATCCAGCAACTGGAAGAATTTTTGCTGTTGGCAGAAGCGGTGAACAAAATGTTTCTGATCAAGCTTTGATAGGACATACCAGTCAGCAAGTAAACGATATCTCATACCAAATAGATGGTTTTAGCGATCGCTCTTATTATACAGATGTAACGTCTGCGAACAATCAGTATGTCATCGCAGGGGGAGCTCAGTTTGATGCTAATGGAGTTGAACATCCATTGTTGGTTTTGTATAAGAGATAATAACTGTAAAGATTAAGTAAATTGATGTTTTTTGAAGCCGTCTCAAAATTTGAGACGGCTTTTCTTATTTAGAGACTTCAAAACTTTTCAAAAACCCACATAACAAACTGTATAACAAATACATAAAATTCTAGCACGGATATTGATAAGTGGCTTTCGACCTAAAAATCAAAAAGCCAACATGAAAAAATTAATTACCTCACTCTTTGTAGCATTGTCTACTCTGACATTTGCTCAAACTACACAACAAAAAGCTAGAACCGTAGCTATTCTTGATAACTCTGATAGAAATGGAGACCACGATGGTAGACAGTTCTCACTAGAGCAAATGTTATCGGTTGCTGGAGTACCCTATGTAACAACTAAATGGATTGGTGAAGCCAGTGAATATGCAATGATTATTGCCAATTCTGGTGCAGTTGCATCAACCTACAATTCGTTAGAAACAGACTCAATAGAACTTTATGTTGCCAATGGTGGAATTTTAGTTTCTCCCAATATTAAAGACCCAAATCTCTACGGTCTATTTGGTATATCAAACTATGTAAGCAGTACATACAGATATGAACTAACCTTTAACAGCGCCACTAACGATGAGTCTTTCGAGTGGATTGATGAACCAGAAGAATGGACCATCAGCTTCGGTGATGTAAACAAACTCCCTTCTGTATACACAAGAGGCTATATTGTAGCACTAGGCGCAGAAGTTTTGGCAACTTGGAATGATAACTCACCAGGAATTGTTTCAAACGATTACCAAAGTGGTAAAACATACGCTCTTGGGTTCTCATTTCAAGATGCTGGTGTAAGAAACATGGTAAACCGAGATATCAGTGCACATCGTGTATATTCAAATGGCTTTGAGCCGAGCTCAGATGTTGTTGCTCTATTTTTGAGAGCCCTTTACCAAAAACACTTCGGCTTTGCTGTTTGGAAACACACTAGCCCGGTAGATTCTAGGTATTCTGTGATGATTACACACGATATCGACAGTAGAACCGCAATGGATTCACTAGATATGTTTGTTAATCTAGAAGACTCATTCAATATCAAAACAACTTACAACGTAACAACTAGCTACTACAGCAATGGTTGGTTTTCTGGCTTTTATGCAAATAAAAAACACCGAGTTCAGTGTTTTCTAGATCACGGTCATGAAATTGGAAGTCACAGTGTTGGCCACTTCCCAGACTTTTACAGCACAAGTAGTTTCCCAATGGGAGCTCCGACAACTGATACTGCAAACTACAATGCTCACTATTCTTACGCTACAGAAACCTCAACTGGTGGAACAGTATTTGGCGAAATGGGAATCTCTCAGTGGTTATTAGAACAAGACTTTGGTGTTCCCGTTCGAATTTTTAGAAGTGGTCACTTGTCGTTTAATAAATATCAATCTAATGTGCTCGATTCTTTGGGTTACGAGTTTGATTCATCTATCAGTGCAAACGACTGTTTACAGAGTTTTCCTTACATCATGAAAAAGGACCAGAAATTTAGTGGCGCTCCTAGTTCAGTTTATGAAATCCCGATGACGATTAGTGATGTATATTCTCCACCGGTTGGAGGAAACATTCCAACAGCAACATCTGAAATTTATAAAGATGATATGATTGCTGCTTGGAATTCAGCTACTACAAAATACGGAAACAACTACTCACCTATCGTACTGTTGGTTCACCCAAACAGAACATGGAAGGTAGATGCTCAAAGACAATACATTAACGCGGTAGACTCTAGAGCTGTATTTATTGAAATGGGCAAATACGGAGATTACTGGAAGAAACGTAGAGCAACAGATTTCTTTGCTCACAAAAGCAACGACACACTTTACATTGAATTCCAAACTTTAGCATCAAACATCGATAGCACATTTAGCTTAATGATGGACGATTACAACAACATTTCTATTGTTGTTGCTCAAGATGTAGCTGGAACACATTTGCATTACCAAACATCTCCAATGGATGGAAGAACCATTCTTTACAATTTCGTTGATATGCAATACAGCAGCACCAATGACTTAGGGGCTAGTATTGATGATTTAAAAATCTATCCTAATCCAACCAACGATGCATTCAGAATTAAATCAGATGTTGAGCTTGAATCAATAAGGGTATATGGAATTGATGGTAAATTAGTTTATCAATCAGCTAAACCAAACAATGAAATTTCTGTTTCAGATTGGAGTAAAGGAATTTATTTGGTTCAAATATTTGATATTCATGGTAACACTACTTCAACTAAGTTGATCGTAGAATAACCAGAAAAATATGTACTTTGAAGCCCTGTATTCTTTTGAGAATATGGGGTTTTTTAATGAATACAATTATGGCAGAAGAAAGTAAAAAAGGTAGAGTTGTTGGTATTGGTGGAATCTTTTTCAAATCTGACAACCCAAAAGATATCAGACAGTGGTATACAGATCATCTTGGCATTAAAACCAATCAATACGGGGCATTATTCGAAACCCGAAAAGTATCTGACAACAACGCAGTTTCGTTTTTACAATGGTCTGTAATGAAAGCTGATAGCGAGCATTTCAGTAATCCAAATCAAAAGTTCATGATTAACTACCGAGTTGAGAATCTAAAAGAACTTCTTGAAAGCTTGAATGAACAAGGTATTGAACAAGTTGGCGATGTTGAATCTTACGAATACGGAAAGTTCGCTTGGATCATTGATCCTGACGGGAATAAAGTTGAATTGTGGGAACCAAAAGACAGACCATTTGAAGAGCTTTATCCAATGGATGAAAACAACTACGAGTAATCCTCAAAACCAAATGAATACTTTATCATCAGCAATCATTAGGTTAAGAATAAATTTCATCATGTATTTTCTGGATTAACTTCTAATCTAAAATGTTCAGCTTTGCTAAAATTGTAGAAAATCTACACTACAAAAACGCGTAAACAATCCACAAACCACGATGTGTAGATTCTAAAATTCAACCTATTATCGTTTGGCATGAAATTCGGACGCTATCAGTGAAACTGATTATTATGAAACCGAATTACACTTTGATTACATATTCTATCAGTATGGTTGCATTTCTAGTTTTATTAACTGGTTGTGCTCAAAAGAACCACTATCCTCCAGCTCGTGAGAAACAAGCGGAATACTTGGAAGAGCAAAAAGAGGAGTATGACAACCCAACTGAAAGATATGTTGAAGACAACGATTTTTTAGATACCAGAAACCAACCTATTAATAAACCTTAAACCGAATTTGTTTTTTTAAAATGGCTGAGATTATTGTAATTGTTGATGATGAACAAGACTTAGGTCTACTTCAACAGCGATGGTTAAAAAAGAAAGGATACGATACTTTTTACGCTTCTGACTTAAGTAATGCTTCCGATTTGATTCATGAACACAAACCAGATCTTGTATTGCTAGATATTCATCTTCCTGATGGCGAAGGATTCAATTTAATTCCTCAACTTCGAGATGTTAATCCTGAAGTAAAAATCATCATGCAGAGCGCATACGAAGGTGAGCAAGAAAAAAGAAAAGTAAATCAATTCAAAGCTGATGCTTTTTTACACAAACCGTTGAGAATGGACAACGTTCATCAAACTATTTTGAATGTTTTGGGTTAATACTATTGAGAACTATTAATACGTATGAGTAAATCCAAAATTCTGGTAATTGATGACGATGTTGATTTAGGTACTTTACTACAACGCTACCTTAAACGTCAAGGCTTTGATTCTGAAACCGTTCATTCGGCAAAGTCTGGATTAGAAAACATCCGTGAATCAGTTCCCGATGCCATATTAGCAGACTATCGTTTACCCGACATGGATGGTTTGCACCTGATCAAAAAAATTAGAACCATAGACGCTAAGGTTCCTATTATAATTATTACTGGATATTCTGATGTAAAACAGGCCATTCAGTGCATGAAAGCTGGTGCTTATGATTATGTAACAAAACCGATTCAACCCGAAGAGATTGTTCACTTAATCAACAAAGCTAAAAGTACTACAACAGCACCAGTTCAAGAAAGTTCAACTCCTAACAAAACACAACAAACCGAAGCGAAACCAATTGGTTATATCAATGGAAAAAGTGAAGTTGCTAAGCAAATCAATAAACTCATGAAGTTGGTTGGCCCAACCGATATGACCGTTTTGATTTTAGGTGAAACAGGAACTGGTAAAGAGGTTGCCGCTAAACAAATACATGAATGCTCTAAGCGAAAGAAAAAGCCTTTCGTGGCAATTGATTGTGGCGCCCTTCCTGCAAACTTAGCTGCTAGTGAGCTGTTCGGTCATATTAAAGGTGCCTTTACTGGTGCACTTCATGATCATAAAGGATGCTTTGAAAGAGCACACGGAGGAACACTTTTTTTAGATGAAGTGGGGAACCTCAGTTACGAGAATCAAGTGCGCTTATTGCGTGTTCTTCAAGAAGGACAAATTCAACGTTTAGGTGATGAAAAGACCATCAAAGTTGACGTTCGTGTTGTTGCAGCAACCAATGAAGATTTGATAAAAGCCGTTGGAGCTGGATCATTTAGAGAAGATCTTTACCATCGTTTAAATGAGTTCAAAATAGAAATTCCTGCACTCCGAAACAGAAACATTGATATACCGCTATTTGCCAATTACTTTCTAGAAAAATCGAATTTAGAGTTAGAAAAAGAAGTTTCTGAAATAGATGAAAATGTCATCAATTTCTTGAACCAGTATTCTTGGCCAGGAAATTTAAGAGAATTAAGAAATGTAATGAAAAGAGCGGTTCTTCTTGCTGGCTCTGGTAAAATTAAAGAAGATCATATTCCTTACGAATTGAAATCTGAATCACCTATAGCATCTAACGATATCAATATTCAGACATTAGATTTAAAAACCGTTGTGGCGAATGCTGAAGTCAACGCTATTGAGCGTGCACTTTCAGAATGTTCCTACAACAAATCAAAAGCTGCTCGATTACTTGGTGTAGATCGTAAAACACTCTACAACAAATTAGAGCAATACAACATTAAAGCATGAGTGAGACAATTGATTTAACCCAGTTTTTCCAAGCCCACCCCTCACCTATGGTTTGGGTAACCAATGGTAAAATCAAGAAATACAACAATGCTTTTGTAGCTCACTTTAAGCCCGTATCCAAATGGATGAACAAGTCTATTGAAGACTTTTTGGAGCAAAAAAGTGGCGAAAGAATCACGATAGTTAAAGAAGAATCGATTTACAGATGCCGATTAATGACACGTAAAGGAATGCCAGTGCGTTTCTTTATACGTGCTATTGACATTTCTGACGAATCACGCATCTTCTCATTTCAACCCGATTGGGAACACCTCAAACATTTTCATCAAGTTACTACCAATGAGCACAACCTGCGTTTGTTGGCTAGTAATTTACCCATGACTGATGTATTACTCATTTCAGCTAATAACGTTGTTGAATTGAGCGAAGGTGCGGCATTAAGAGCTTTCGGAACGAACAGAAAAAAACTTGAGAATAGATCACTAAGTGAAATACTTCCCTCTTCTAAGTTGCACGAACTTGAAATGTGGATCAATCAAGCTCGCCAACGTGAGGCTGTTGATTTTAGAAGAGAGCTAAACGGTAGATACTACAACATTTCTATCATCAGTATCAAAACGATGGCATTGGTTTCAGAAGACACTCCTCCGGTTATGATGCTTACACGAGACATCACAGAAAGTCTTGAAGCACAAAAAATCGGATTAGAACAAGCCAAACGCAGTTTAAGTGAAAAAATGGCGCGTATTGTAGCTCACGAAGTTCGAAATCCTCTCATGAACATCCAGCTAGCATTAGATCAATTGGTAGAATCGGTTGATATGAATGAAGATGTGGAATTCAATTCTGAAATCATCAACCGAAATATTGAACGTATTCGTGTTTTGGTAGAACAGCTCATGCAACCATCCAGATCAAGCGAATTAAAATTAGAATATATACCTCTGATTCAGGTTCTTGAGGAATCTAAAAAATTAGCTCAAGATCGAATGGAGCTAAAGGGCATTGCCTTTGAAACTCAGTTTTCTAACACGGATCTTATACTCCCCATTGATTTTGAGAAGCTAACGACAGCACTTTTGAACATTCTAATTAACGCTTCTGAAGCCATTGAACATGATCACGGAAAAATTAGATTTACCAGTTGGACTAGATCTAACCAAGTGATTATTGCCATAAGTGATAATGGATCAGGCATGGGACAAAGTGAAGCTGAACAGATATTTGAACCCTTCCATTCCAATAAAAATAAAGGTATGGGATTGGGTTTAACAGCTACTTCAATCATTGTAAAAGCTCATAGTGGTAGTATTCAGGTAAAATCTGCACCTGAAAAAGGAACAACATTCTACATTCATTTGCCAATTGTGGCGTGAATAAGGTTGGGAGGTTTGAGGGTTTGTGGAGAGTGAAATAAAGCTCAGAGGCTCGGAGTAAACAGTTTGTCCCGATAGTTCGGGATCAAGATTATACTAATGTTTTATTTCATAAAAGCATTGTAAATCTATGAGAGGTTTGAGGGTTTGTGAAGAGTGGATTGTGGAGGGTGGAGTCCGTTGACTGAGCGGAGTCGAAGGCAATGGGGTTAGGGCAAAGAGGCGCAGAAGCTCAGGGGCTCAGTTGACTTGTAACTCTTTTAAAGTTTGGAACTTTGAAAGAGTTTATGGACTTTATTCTATTGTATTTAGAATGATGGTTATTGCTCACGGATGGACTTCTCTATAAAGCTTGATGATTTTCGTTCGCTTTCTTTCATTCTTTTGACTTGACTCAAAAGAACCAACTAGCGAAGCGATCTCATGAGCACCAAAAGAATATACACGTAGCGAATAAAAACTCAAGACTAATGAAGGTTTTTGTTGAAATGTTCAGTTTTCGTTTCACTACTTCATTCCAACTCGTAAACGGCTTTAACGACTTTCTATACTAGAAAGCCAAAGCCTGTTCTCAAACAGCATCCCGATATTCAGATATTTAGAGAATTACGATGAACCGGAATCAAGATTGTACTAATGCTTTAATTCTTAATGGCATTGTAAATCTATGATCGGGATCTAGAAACCACTAGCATTTCACTTGATGTGAAAGTGCTGTGTTTCTTGGAATGAAGCTTTACGTTTCTCTGCAAACTACATTTCTTGCAAAAGCCTTCAGAGGTCAAGATGTAGAAATTACCACGATGCTTCTTCCACTTAAATCTAAATTACACATAAATATGAAATTAATTATGTGGCGTGAACCTCACACACAACTGTGTAAAAATTTACACACTTTTCAAGAAATAGCTCAACTAATAAAACAACCGTAACTATTTGATATCCTTGTACTTAATTTTAAAGTAGGAGTTTTTGGCATTGAATTTTCAATAGGTTTAGTAACAATATTTTATAAACCCTCTCAAAATTCAATATCATGAAAACTAAAGTATTTGTAACCTCATTCGTTTTAGCATTGTCTACCGCATTAATCTTTTCTAGTTGTAGTGAGAATACACAAGAAAAGATGGAGCACAAATCTGAAAAGATGGAAGCCAAGTCTGAAAAAGCAATCAATGATATGAAAGCTAAATATCAAGAATTAGCAGACGAAACGGATCGAAAAATTGAAAGACTTGAGAATAAAGTTGAAAACAAATCAGAAGAAATCTCTGCAGAATCTAAAGCTAAATTAGAATCAACAAAAGAAGCACTTCAAAAACAAAAAGAAAAAATCGGTGATAAGTTGGATGAACTTGGTGATGCAACCGAAGATGAATTTGAAGATCAAAAAGACAATTTTGAAGATGCATTTGACGACATCAAAGACGAGTCAGAAGATGCATGGGATGATGTAAAAGACTTCTTTGAAGATGTTAAAGAAGATATGAAATCATAATCATACCCCTGATTATTCACAGAATTCAACTCTCTCTTACCTGTTCTGCTAGCACGTTACACATACCTCTCATTGTATCTCGGATTATTCCGAGGTACATCGAGAACCACCCACATTTTTTGTTAAACCCTTTTAAATATTATTACAATGGAAGTATTAGAATTAGATAAAGTAGATGTAAAATCAGTTGAGCGTAAAAGAATTAAATTAAGTACTGGCATTTCTGATAATGCCCGTTCTGAAATCGCTCACGGGTTATCAACTGTATTAGCAGATACATACTGCTTAATGCTGATGACTCAAAATTATCACTGGAACATTAAAGGAATGCATTTTAAAGCAATCCATGAAATTACAGAAGAGCATTACCAAGAGATGTTCCCTGCGATTGATGATATAGCTGAACGTATTCGTCAGCTTGGATATGATGTTCCAGGTACATTGAATGACTTTAATGAGATGACATCTATCAACGTTCCAAATAACAAATTAGGCGAGCAGGAAATGGTTGCTGATTTGTTAGAAGGACACGAAGCTGTTACAAGAACAATTCGTAAAACAATTGAACCAGCTGCAGAAGCTACTGATGAAGCAACTGTTGATTTATTAACAGCTAGATTACAATTCCACGAAAAAGCTGCGTGGATGTTAAGAAGTATGCTAGAGCAATAATCTACTGCTATCTATTTCTTTAGAAATACTCTCCAATCCTTATTTTGTATTGAGCCCTTCAAGATTTTTCTTGGAGGGTTTTCTTTTTGGTGAAGTAAAAGGTTTTGTGAATGGTTGAAGGTTGGAAGGTTTAGGAGCTGAGAGTTGAGTGTCCCGATATTCCGATAGCTCGGAATCGAGAACACACTTATGACTTCACTTGAGTGAATTCATTGGCGTTCTATGATCGGGATTTAGAAGCCCCTAGCATTTCACTTGTTGTGAAAGTACTGTGTTTCTTGGAGTGGAGAGTGCATGTTTTAGAAGCGCTTTTAGCTTTTGGCAGTTTGGATGGCTTCGATACATTTCTGCTTAAGGCTGAAGAATGAACGAAAGTACTAGGTACAAAGTATTAAGATGTTCGCATATCAATTCTCCGTCATGCTGAACCACGTTTTAGCATCTCAACCATTAATGGACTCGATTTAGTAATTTTTAGAATGGTGATTGTTGCTCACGGACGGCATTCATAGAAAAATATGAGCTTATCCTTTCGCTCACTTTCCTCTTTCCTTTTTGACTTGACTCAAAAAGGAACAAAAAACTCAAGACTACTGAAGGTTTTTGTTGAAATGTTCGGTTTTCGTTTCACTACTTCATTCCAACTCGTAAACGGCTTTAGCGTCTTTCTATTCTAGAAAGCCGAAGCCTGTTCTCAAACAGCAATGAAGCTTTACGTTTCTCTGCAAACTACATTTCTGACAAAAGCCTTCAGAGGCCTATAAGAGAATCATTAATTTAAAGTTGGGAGTTGAAAAGAAGGTAATAGGATTGTAGTAATAAGTATTAGGAATTTTGAGTATAAAATTTGGTCATGCTGGACCACGTTTCAGCATCTCAACCATTACTGAACTGAGTTATGTGATTCTTAGAATGGTGATTGTTTTTCACGGATGATCTTAATTCAAAGCTTGATGAATTTCTTTCGCTCATTTCCTTTTAACTCTTTTTTCTTGATAAAAAAGAGTAGGAAAAAATCAAGTTGATAGACAGACGATTTTCTTCGCTTCTCTCCGAAACCGGGGACTTGTTACGCCTTCATGCTTTGATCCAAAGGATCGCAATTACGGCTACTGCGCCCTATATCGTTGTTTGCTCTATCAACAATTTCAAGAATAATTTACTCACACCTTAATTGGATACTTTTCACAACGCTATTGAACATTGAATTTGAAGATACCTAAACTTTGATACGTTTCTGCTGAGGGCAGAAACACTCAGCCTGACAAATAAGTGTTGGGAGATTTATAGGTTTGGTAGAAATCAATGTAATGTACGATTACAAAACTCGCCATCCTGAACTAGCTAAACCATACACCATTAACCATCAACTCTACACTAAATAAATAGCTATTCTTCTTCTTTCTCCATTAAATCTTTGAACTGGAGATTTCTTAATGCCGGAAGAAATAGTCCAGTGCCAAGCACCGTTAGAATAGTGATGCTACCTCCTATTACAACAGCTTGAACGGTACCAAACAATTTTGCTGTCAATCCACTTTCAAATGCACCAAGTTCATTTGAAGATCCCACAAACATGGAGTTTACTGAAGCTACCCTACCACGCATATGATCTGGAGTTTTTAATTGCAAAATCGTTTGTCTAATCACAACACTCACACCATCTGTAGCTCCACTTAAAAACAACGCTAATAGTGAAATCCAGTAGTTTTTAGACAGACCAAAAACAATAATACTGATCCCAAATCCAACAATTGCTATTAGTAATTTCTTACCAGCATTTCGGTTTAAAGGAAAATAGGCAACTGTCATCATCGTAAGGAAAGAACCAACAGCAGGAGCAGCTCTCATGAACCCAAAACCGAGTGACCCAACTTGTAAAATATCTTGTGCAAAAACAGGAAGTAAAGCTATCGCTCCACCAAAAAGCACTGCAAACATATCAAGCGTAATAGCTCCTAAAACTTCATGGGTTTTGAAAACGAAATTGAGTCCTTCTTTTAAACTCTGACCAATTGGCTCGCCTTTTTTGGTGTTTCGTATTTCTTGCTGAGGAATTCTTAATAAGAAAAAAAGTGCTACTAGAGCAACACCAGCAATAAGTAAAAGAGACCAATGGACACCAATTAACCCGATAGAAAAACCACCTACTGCAGGACCTACCACAGAGCCAATTTGCCATGCTCCACTACTCCATGTTGCTCCGTTCGGATAAACTGACTTTGGAACTAATAAAGAGAATAGAGAGAAAATAGTTGGACCAATGAATGAACGTACAATTCCACCAAGAAATACCAAACCATATATCGACCAAACCAGTGTATTGGTTTCCATCCCATCAGTAAAAACTGGCCATGTCAACAAAAACAACCCTGAACTGATGGTTAAGAATCCCAAAATACATTTCACTAAGAGGTTTCTTTTTTCTAACTGATCTACAAAATGACCAGCAAAAAGTGCAAGTGACACTGCTGGAATAACTTCCATCAAACCAATCATTCCAAGTGATAAAGGATCTTTGGTGAGTCGATATATTTCCCACTCAATTACTACAAATTGCATCGCCCATGCGAATACCATCCCGAAGCGTAGAACCATAAAGATTCTAAATTGGGGAAATCGGAGTGCAGCGTACGGATCGTTTTTAGAAGTCTTTTCCATCTGGCAGCAAATGTAGCTGATGGATTTTACAACGTATTCGCTTTTGGTGTTTTAACATTAATTTGATTGGGAAGAATTGAAATTTCAAGTTCATTCTCTTCACCTAAATACTCACCATCAATTTGGAAAGGTACTTTTCGGCTCACATTTACTTTGAACTGATTTCCAGCAATCACATGAAATGGACGATCAGGCATGCTCTCTTCTTCCGAAAATAAAAGCCTACCAACAGACTTTAAATCAAAAGGTTTCAACACATTCAACTCCAGAATTCCATCATATGGAACTCCTGATTTGTTCAATTCAAATCCTGTTCCATACATCCGAGCGTTAGAAATTGCCAACATACTGGTTTCATAAACTAGTTTGCTTAATCCTTTAGTGATTGTTACTTCAAAAGTCTCCCATTCTTTAAAATCTTCTATAGCACTAATGGCGTATCCCAAGAAACCGCTTCTGTCGGTCTCTTCATACTTTTTTACCAACGAAGCATTAATTCCCAAGTCTCCTAAGTGTATCAGTGATTTATTATTGACCTTTACCACATCAATTTGAGTGTAATTGTGACTGAAAGCTATTTCCCAGCAATTTTCAATATCTACTTTAAGTGATTTAGCCAAACCATTAGCCGATCCGGCAGGAATTATTCCCAACTGAATATCTTGGTCAACAAAAGCTGGCAACAACTGATTTATTGATCCATCACCGCCTGCAATCAACAGGACATCTGGCCTGAAGCCTTTTATTTTTTGAGAAAGAATTGAAACATCGTCCTTACCCTGTGTTGGATGAGCTTCCCAAAAAATATTTTTATCAAAGCAATGAGCCTCCATTTGATTCAGTAACTGCTCATTATTACCACCTCCAGCAACAGGATTGTAAACAAATAAATATTTCAATTGCTTCTTCATAAAGACCTCATTTATGCCCTACATTAAAGTTTACAAAGGATTTGGAAGCCCAACTCAAGTTCATATTATGGGACATTTGTTTCAAGGTTCTGGCGACTTTGACTTTCCAATCACTTCAAACCCATGGAAAAATGCTTGGTACATGATCAAGCGATTTACCGTAAGTACAATCGCAAACACTCAAGTACAATTAGCTTTATCTGATGGAACCACTATTGAAACAACCACTAATGAAAATGGTTTTTTTCATTTCAACATTGAAGGTGTTTTTCAAATTCAATTAATAGGCAATATATCAGCATCAGGTTGTAATACTATTGAAATAAAGATTCCTATAAAAACTCCAAAACAAGTGTTGATTTCAGATATTGATGACACCATTTTGGTTTCGCATTCCACCAATTTTCTAAAGAAGATCCACACCCTCCTATCTAAAAATTCACGAGCTAGAGTACCATTTACAAATACAGTTGATTTCTTTAACCAATGGAACCTGAATGAAGAAAATCAAGTAATTTATGTTAGTAGCAGCGAGTGGAACTTATATGATTTCTTGATCGATTTTATTGTTTTTAATAAATTACCATTGGCACCGATGTTACTTCAAGATTTAAAATCTGGAGCAAAGGATTTGTTATTTTCAGGATCTGGAACTCATCTCCATAAATTTCAAAAACTAGTAATTATTGCAGATACTTATAAAGAATCTAAACTCATACTCATTGGTGACAGTGGTCAGATGGATTTAGACATATACTACCGATTCGCTGTGGAACACCCACATTTAATTGATGGTATTTACATCAGAAATGTTAAACGGAATTCAAATAAAATCAAACGGTACAGGTCTCGATTTGAAGAATTAGGAATTGGATTGACTCAACTGAATTAACTCATTCTTTGGGTTCTCGAAAAACCAAACAAATCATTGTTGAAAACCTTAATGTAATTGAATCTACAACCTATTTAGAGTTTACTTTTAAAATGCCTATTTTCGAAGCCGCTATGAACAGTAAACTCTACCTTTTTTGGGTCGCTATAGTGGTATTGGGGTTATCTTCCTGTGTACCAAGAAAAAAAATGGTTTATCTTCAATCTGGTGAAGGTCAACCTCCAATAGATTCTGTTGCTTTTACGTACAATAGAGATGCTTACAAATTACAAGTCAATGACATTGTTGATGTTAAAGTATTCTCACCTGAAGAAACTGTTAATGAATATTTTAATGTTCAACAAAACAGTAATGGACTCCAATCAATGAATGCCGGAGTTCAATCTGGAGGAGATCTTTATTACATGACTGGCTTTTCTATTTCGGATTCTGGTAATATCATTCTACCCGTTGTTGGCTCTATTAATGCAGCAGGATTAACGATAATCGAACTTAAAGATACTATTGCGGAAAGATTAAATATCTATCTTAAAGAATATCATCTTGAAGTAAAGCTTGGAGGTATACGATTTACAGCTTTAGGTGAATTTAATTCTCCTGGTAAGTATGTTCTACTGCAAAATCAAGCTACCATTTATGAGGCTATCGCCCAAGCTCGTGATTTAAGTATGGTAGCCTCCAGAAATAACATCAAATTGATACGTCAATACCCCGATGGAACACGAGTACACACAGTAAACCTACTAGATCAATCCATTATTTCTTCTCCATTCTATTTCATCCAACCTAATGATGTCATCTATGTTGAACCATTGAAAGTTAAATCATGGGGAGTTGGTGTAACTGGTGCACAAACCCTAACTACAATATTAAGTGTAGTTTCTAGCTCACTAGCATTAATAATTGCTTTAAATACAATCTCTAATAATTGATGGATCAGGGAAAAGACATTTCGCATCACAGTAATCAAACTGAAGAAGATTCTATTGATATCAAAGGACTATTGTTTCAATTATTGGAACAGTGGAAAGTATTGGTTGTTAGTATGGTGTTGGGACTTGCTATTGCTTTTGTAGTAAACCGATACTCAACTGATGTTTTTGAATTAGATGCATTAATACATATTCAAGAACAAGATAACCCACTAAGCTCCAGCAGCATGAACTTAGTCTTCCGTTGGGGTGGTGCGAGTGATAAAATCCAAGCCAAAATTGCTCACCTTAAATCTAGGGATCACAATAAAAAAGTGATTCAAAGATTGGGACTTCAAGTTAAATATTCTGGGGTTGGGCGTATTAAAAAATCTGATTACTACAACAATAGTCCTATACTGCTTTCATTCGACCCCAATCACAATCAACCCTATGGTGTCAACTTGGAGGTTCAACTTCTGGAGGATAATTTATTTCTAGTCACCTTTCCTGAAGACTTTGAGAAAGAGGGAAAACCTATACAACCATTAACTTTAAAAGAAAATGAATTTTTCGAAACTGACTGGGCAAAATTCTCTTTACGAGAGAATTCAACTCCACATATTTCTACAAATGAAGAATCTGTAGTAGAAATCAACATCCGGTCATTAGATCAATTAGCAGAATCTTATATCAACTCATTAACCATTAAGGCCAATGAAGATGGAGCAAGTATAATTGGTCTTAAACTGAAAAATACCAACCGACAGCGTATTGCTGACTATTTGAACACATCTATTGAAATACTACAAGAATACGAGGTTCAACAAAAGAATCAAGTAACGGATAATACTATTCGATTTATTCAGGAACAAGTTCAGGGCTTTTCGGATACATTATTTCAAGTACAGTCTGAATTAGAAAATTTTCGAAAAACCAATCAATTAATTGACATCACTGCAGAATCCCAAAATGTACTGGAAAAATATTTAGAGATTGAAAATACTTATGAGCAAATTCTCGCAGAGAATCGATATTTCAACTATTTGTTAGATTACTTACAGGCTCAAGAAGATTATACGGGTTTAGTAGCTCCATCTATCATTGGTATTGAAGATCCCCTTCTGATGCAATTAGTAGGTGATTTAGTAGAGTTGAGCCTAAATCGAAATCGAGTTTTAACCACCATGCAAGCAGAGAGCCCTGCTATTAAGCAAATTGATAGAGAATTGATAGCCCTTAGGGATCGTTTAATTGAAAATGTCAAAAATCTAATAGATGCAAACGGTATTCAATTGAAAGAGATTGCTAATCGTAAAACAAAAATTGAAAGACAAATTGCACAGTTACCTGCCACTGAACAACAATTGATCAATATTAAGCGTAAGTATGAAATTTCTGATCAGCAATATACTTTTCTACTGTCCAAGTTGACCGAAGCTGAAGTGGCTCGAGCAGGAAATACCCCTGAAACCTATTTTATAGACAAGGCAGTTGATATTAATCAAACACCAATATCTCCAAATAAAAAACGGAATTTGGCACTTGGAGTGATATTGGGATTATTTTTCCCTACTGCTTTTATCGTCTTTAAAGA
>MDTF01014913.1_pt1 | contig 19856 bp, 20 predicted proteins | sample 811191 | NCBI WGS metagenome assembly MDTF01 (sample SAMN05326649, study PRJNA326480) | marine metagenome | isolation source: seawater | place: Southern Ocean | collected 2011 | reverse complement strand
TCTATACGGAATTTTTTTTAGTTTAATAAATGATTTAACATCACTAGAAATATCATATCCAAATACTTTGTGACCTTTATTTTCAACAGCTAAAGCTACAGGCAAACCTAATTTACCAAGTCCTAAAAATCCAATATTCATAAAATGACTTATCTTTTATGACTTAAATATCAAAATGCAACTATAATTTTAATACTATTTAAGGTACTTAATTTGATTATTATTTAAGTAAATAAAAATTAATAACAATGATGTATGGATTATCTAGGTTTAAAAAAAGTTTTTTACTTATTTTAATAGGTTTATCTTTTTCAACCTCTTATTATCTGAGAGACTTTTTAGTTTTATTATTCTCTTTAATATTATTATTAATTTATTCAAATATTTTCATTTTTAAATTAAGCAAAATAAAAAGTTATATTACAATAATAATTTCAATTTTATTTTCATTCTCCATTTTTGAGGTTATATATAAAACCTATCCATTACTTAAAAAAGAAGACCAAAATAAACTTGTATACGATAGTAAAATACTTAAAGAATATCCAATACAAGGAGGTTTAATAAAATTTAGACAGGATGGTGGTGGGCCTGGTAGTTATAGATCTACAGCAAAAACGAAATCTGACAAAGTAATTTTTGACGTAATAATAAATATTAATAAGAATCAATTAAGAAATAATCCCAATAATAAAGATAGCAATAGTAAACAAATAAATATTTTTGGTGCAAGTCACATATTTGGTTGGGGGTTAAATGATAATGAAACTTTACCATATTATCTTAGTAAAAAATTTAAAAAAACTAATGTTTACAATTTTTCAAGAGGTGGTTGGGGAATTAATGCAGGTATATTTATCCTTGAAAACGAAAAAAAATTACAGGGTGATATAAATATTTTAGTTGTAGGAGGAAAAAATGAAAGTAAATTAATATATTGTTTTAATTATTATACAACTGGACAACCGAGATATATTTTAAGAGATAATAAGTTAATACAAAAAGGATATTGTGATCCTTTTTATGGTAATAAAATTTTGGACAAATCATTTTTTTTAACTTTTATAAGAAAAAAATATTTGTCCCTTTTGTCAAAAGATCAAAATCTTAAAATAAAGTTAATAGAAAAATTCATTAATATTTCTGAAAAAAGAAACCAAATCCCAATTATTGCTATGTGGGATGGAAGTGAGTTAAATTTTATGTCGAAAAATTTAAATTTGATTAGTATAAAATTAAATTATGAAACCTTAGAAAAAAACGATCAAAAAAAATATATTATTCATGAAAAAGATACACATCCAACTGCATTAGCAAATTCAATGAAAGCAGAATTACTATACAAATATATTCAAAAAAATAATTATTTAAGTCTTAACAATTAAAATTGAAAATATATAAATTTTTCAGATCTACCTAATGTCAAAGTTAATCCAAATAGTATAATCGTTGAGAAAAGAGTTATTAAAAAAGCGAAATTAATTTTATCAGTAATTTTTTTTAAGAAATTATGATCCTCAAATTTTTGAAGATATATAAAAAAAATTAGTAATGAAAAAATAATAATATTTTCTAAAATAAAAATTTCATTTAAATTAGAATACAGAATAACAAAGTAACTATGTGTTGTATTGAAACTCTCAATTCTAAAAAGAATCCATAAATTAAAAATTATAAAACAAGTTAAAATTAACCTTGATAAGGATTTAACGTCATTTCTGACAAAAAATTTTTCGAACGCGAGAACTAAACCATTAATAAAACCCCACAAAATAAAATTAAAACTTGCTCCATGCCAGAGACCAGCAATTGTCATGGTAAAAACTAAGTTGAAACAAAGTTTAATTTTTCCAACTTTAGACCCTCCAAGTGGTATATATAAATAATCCCTAAACCAACTTGATAATGTTATATGCCATCTTCTCCAGAATTCTGTTAAAGAATAACTTTGGTATGGTTTATTAAAATTTATAGGTAGCTCAATTCCTAAAATGTAAGATACTCCGAGAGCCATGTCTACATAACCGCTAAAATCAAAATATATTTGTAATGGAAATAACAAGAAAGATTTTATTAAGTCTTTACTTTGGTATAATTCAGGGTTTTCAAAAAATGGGTTTATTATTTCTGAAATATTGTCTGCAAAAAAAACTTTTTTTATAAAACCTATTAAAAATAGCAGTAAACCAAATTTTATATTTTGTTTATTAAAGACAATCTTATTTTTCAATTTTGGAACAAGTTCCTTTGCCCTTAAAATTGGTCCAGCGATTAACTGGGGGAAATAAGATATAAACTCAGTTAGATCCTTGAAGTTTAGATTTTCTTTAAACTTATCTAATTTTATATCTATTATAAGCGCAGCAGTTGTAAAAGAAACAAATGAAATCGCTAATGGTAATTCACCTGTAAATGAAATTAGATTGAATATCTGATGATTAGTATTTATCAAAATGAAAGCGGAATATTTAAAATAAATTAGTGGTATGAAATTAAAAATTAAAGCTGTCTTTAAATTTATATTTTTTTTAATAAGAAAATAAGTAATCAAACAAAAATAAATTATTAAAAAAACAAATATTGGATTCCAGTATAAATAAAAAAATAAGCTAAATATGATAATTAAATTTTTTTGATATTTACGAAAAAAATATATTGATGATATAAATATCAAAAAAAAAAATAAAAATTCAAATGATGAAAAAATCATTTATTAAAGTGGTTATAAATATTGTCAGCAATAACTTTATGTCCTAAAGCATTTGGATGTGGATCATTATACTTATTTAGATAAGAATGTTTATTAAAATTTTGCATATCAAATGCTTGATACAAATCAATTAAATCAAATCTAAGCTCGGTTGCTAATTTTTTAACTTTTTCTTTAATAAAAATAAATTTATTGCTATCAAAATGATTTAAATCTGGCATCAAAACTAAGTGGCAATTTATATTTCTTAAATCACAAAATTTTTTTAATTTAAGCATATTCAATTTTGCAATTTTAAATCCTTCAGATTTCTCATTATATAATTTAAAATAATAATCATTAATATTCTCTTTATTTAGATAAGACTTTAAAATGTTTAATAATTTCCAAATTTGAACACCTATGTAAGTATGCTCAAACAAAAAATTTGTTTCAGAACTAGTTAATAACTCTGTATCATTAATGAAAAAATGTATAATTATATCAGTAAACTCAAGTTCAGACCAATTCTCTAAATAATTATTAACATATCTTTCAGTATTGTAATTTCCAATACCGCCGTTAACAAAAAGCCATTTTTTTTTATCACGTGTTGAATAATTATTTAATATTTCCGAAAAAGTGTTTTTTGATTGAACACCCCATCCAAAAGTAATCGAACTTCCCAAAACAATAAAAGTTCTGTTATAAGTTTTAAGAATTTGATTATCGATGTATTGATCTCTTTGACCTAAATTATTTATTTTTATTTCAACTTTTTGTAATTTCGCAGATTTGTTATTAATGTGTGTATGATTAATATTGTTGTTTTGACTTTTAATTTTTAATTTTTTGGCATATTTCCACATTTCAATGTCATAATTAGTTATAAATTGATATGTTACTCTGAGAGCTAATTCGCATAAAATTAAACTAAATATTAATGAAAATAAAATGATTGTTAATAATTTTAATTTCTGAATCATAGAAACTTTTTTACTTGCTTATATATATCTAAATTCTCTTTTACGATTATAGTTTTTGCTTTAATTCTTTTTCCAAATACAAAATCTACATCTTTATCACCAATCATTAATAGTTTTTTTTTATCAATATTCCATCTTTTTATAGCCTGTTTAAACATACCAATGTTCGGTTTTCTTAAATTAAAATAAAATTTAGAAGAGTAGTTTTTACTAAATTTATAATAAGGCGAGTGAAATATTTCATCAATTCTTATATTATTTTTTTTAAACTCGTTTTGCATCCAATCATGTAACCTAAACATTTTTTGTTCAGTGTAATATCCTCTTCCAATGCCAGATTGATTTGTTACTATAAATACGTGGTAGTTGTTTCTATTAAAGTACTTAATTGTTTCAAAAATTCCTTTTGTAAAGTGAAAATTATTTATATTTGATACATAGCCTAAATCTTTATTAATCACCCCATCTCTGTCAAAAAAAACTGCTGGGTATTTTTTTTTAGGTAACAACAATTTTGCTTTTTTTAAATCCTTTTTAACTCCTATATCAAGAAAGAAATTTTTTTTAAAAAATGAACATTGTAATCTTTGTTTACTTGCTAGTTTTGGTAAAATATCATTTTCTAAAGATAATTTTTTTTTTTTTATATTTAATTAATATTTTTTTTTTAATGATATAAGTTCCTAGATTTATGTTTGAAATAACCTTTTTTTTATTTTTTTGAAAACTCAAAACTTTGTTATTTTTAATTTTTAAATCACCATATCTATCGTTAAATAATTTTTTGGTTGATAAGATAATATCAAAATTTTTTTTATCAAAATCTTCTTGCAACTGAAGTAAATCACCATCAAAATAAGTATCCCCATTAAGTAAATAAAAATAATCATCTAATTTATTCGTAGCATTTATTAGGGCACCACCTGTGCCAAGTGGTTTTTTTTCATTAATACATGAAATCTTAATTTTATTATTAATTCTTTTATTATGATATTTTTTGAAAAAGTATTCGCTTTTGTATGAGCATAAAAGTAAAATTTTATTAATTTTGTTTTGAACTAGTCTATCAATTAAGTAGTCTAAAAAAGATTTATTTCCAATTTTAATCAGTGGCTTAGGAGTTTTTTTTGTAATAGCACCCAGTCTAGTACCTAATCCACCACATAATATAACTGCTTGACTTACCATTTTATCATTAGCGTTCTTGTAGGTAGAAAATTTTTATTTCTCATAATTAAAAAATAATTTAATAATTATTTTTAAAATCAAATTTTGTATTTTCTAAAATATAAATTAATTCTTTTATTCCTTCATCTAAAGTAATTTTTGCAGTAAAGCCTTTTTTTTCTATTTTTCGATTGCTTACAAAATAATCCCTTTTATCTGGATCCTGTTGATTTTTTTTTATTACAATTTTTAATTTCTTGTACTGTTTCTTTATCTTTTTTGCTAACTGAAGCTTAGTAATGTTTGCTGATGATAGCCCAAGATTATAAACTTGATTTTTAATTTTTTCAAAATTTTCAATAGCAAATATAAAAGCAGCAACCACATCTTTGATATGAATAAAGTTTCTTCTAAAATTTGGTTCAAAAATTTCAATTTTTTTATCTTTGATTGTTTTTTCAACAAAATTATTAACCAACAAGTCAGTTCTCATTCTATAAGAATATCCGAACACTGTTGCTAAACGAAAAGCAACACAATTTTTATGATCCAAAATTAATTTTTCAGCATCTGTTTTTGTTCTGCCATATAGAGATATTGGATTTAATGGTGAGTTTTCATCACAAAATTTATTCTTTTGTCCTACACCATATCCTGAATTTGTTGTTGGATAAATAATCTTTTGATTCTTTTTGGTAACTTTAAGCAGATCTTTAACTGCTTGAAAATTAACTTTAATTGCTTCCTTCTTAAACTTTGCACAAAGAGGGGCACCCACTAGTCCTGCTAGTGGTATTATATAATCTTGTTTTTTGATAATTCTTTTTATCACGTTAATTTTTGTGACGTCTTCTTTAAAAAAAATAAAATTTTTATAATGAAATAGATGATTAATTGAATCACTCGAATATTTCAATGTATCTACTACTGTTACTATATGACCAAGATTTACTAATTCGGTAGACAACATAGATCCAATATAGCCAGCGCCGCCTGTAATTAAAATTTTTTTTTTTTTCATTTTTTAAATTTTCATTAATGTTTTACACTATTCAAAATGTTCACTACTTTTTTTATTTTTTCTAATTTAAGAGTGGGATAATTTCCAATATAATACCCAAATTTATGAACATGCTCTACATTTTTGTAATTTTTTAAGTTTATTTTTTTAACTATTTTTTTCAGCCAGGGTTGTCTTAATTGATTTCCTCCACCAGCATTACCTCTTCTAAATTCAATTCCTTTTTTTTTCATGAGTTCTTCTAACTTATCTCTGAGTACAATATTCTTTTTTTTTATTATTAGTGGAAATGCATAATTACTACATCCTTTTAAATCAAAGTTTGTTTCATAAATATTTGAATTAAGATTTTTTAAAAAATAAAAAAAATTTTTATTCCTAATTCTATTATTCTTATCAAGCCTTTTTAATTGATTAATTCCAACTACTGCTGATATTTCATTGTTTCTAAAATTAAATCCAGGATAAAGGAATATAAATTTAGGTGATAATTGATGATATTTTTTTATCAATTTTTTTTCTAAAATTTGATTATTTGATTCTCTTAACATTCCATGTGATCTTAACATTCTTAAAATTTCATATAATTTTTTGCTGTTAGTACATATCATTCCACCTTCAATTGTAGATAAATGATGTGCATAATAAAAAGAAAAACAAGACATAAGTCCAAAAGTTCCTAATTTTTTGTTTCCAAATTTTGCTCCATGGGACTCGCATACATCCTCAATTAAAGTAACATTTTTTTTTTTTTAATTGTTTTAATAAATTTTTTGTTAGACCATTAAAACCTTGGGCATGAGTTATAAAGACAGCAAGGGTTCTTTTGTTTATTTTTTTTAATATTTGTGTTTCATCCATTGACAATGTTCTTGGATTTATGTCCACAAAAACTGGCTTATAACCACTTTCTATCACTGATACAATGTCGGATACCCAAGTTAATGTAGGCACAATTATTTCATTTTTTGTTTTATTTTTGTTAATTATTTTTAATGCCTTGATAGACAAAAAATTTGCCGATGATCCTGAATTTACAAAAACACTATATTTAACGCCTAACCATTTTGACCATCTTTTTTCAAATTCTCTCACTTTTTTTGATTGAGTATAAATTTTGTTAGTTTTTACAAATTGAATAATTTTATTTCTGTCACTTAAGTTTATATTATTATCCATTAATGGAAGTAAAAAATTATTTGTTTTCATTCTATTTATTGTTATATGAATTAAGTATAATTTCACTACCTTTATTAGCAAAATTAAAATCAACTATTTGTTCTTTTTTAAATGAATTTATAAAGGTATTTCTTTTTTTTAAAGGTACATAAAACAGAATAAAACCCCCACCACCAGCTCCTAATAATTTACCACCTAATGCCCCTAATTTTTCTGCTTTTTTAAATATATTATCAATCTCACTGTTTGATATATGAGGGCTTAATCTTTTTTTTGCTTCCCACGTTTTATTTAATAGCAATCCAAATTCATCTAATTCTTTTTCTTTAATAATTTTTTTAGCTTCGTTAGTATATTTAGATATTTGCTCCATAAATTCTTGTTTTTTATCTAATATAGAAACATATTTATTAGCTATAAAACCTGCATTTTTTTTTCGTTCTGTGTATACAAGTATTAATCTTTTACTCAAAGTTTTTAAATAGTTTGCATCTTTTACTAAATTTATAATTTTGAAACTTCCATCCTTCATAAATTTAATTGATTGAAAACCTCCATAAACAGTAGCTACTTGATCTTGTGATCCTACAACTTCTTTTAAAATTTTTTGCTCAAAAAACATACTGTCTGTAGCCAATTTTTTTTTATTAAATTTAATTTTTTTTAATTCATATAATGCTGCCATTAAACCCACAACAAATGATGAGCTAGACCCCATGCCACTTTGGGCCGGTAAATCTCCAGCATAAACAATATCTAGGCCTTCTTTTATTTTAAAATGATCAATCATTTTTTTTACAACTTTATGTTCAATATCTCCCCTTTTTTTTGCTAGTTCCATTTTGTTCCAAATAACCCTATATTTATATTCATAAAAAGATGGTAGATTCCTACATGATATATATAAATATTTATCAATCGTAGTTGATATAACTTCGCCAGTATGTTTTAAATACCATTCAGGATAGTCAGTACCACCGCCAAAAAAAGAAATTCTGTAAGGTGTTCTTGAAATAATCAAATTAATTACAAATATTTATTAACTTATTAAAGATATTTTTTACAAATAGATCAATTTGATCTATTTTTTTTGAAGAATTCGGGATTATAAATAATACATCAATCATAATTTCTTAATATTATTTTATCACTAAATCTTTTTTAAATAATAATTTAATGTATCTAAGAATAAAAAATCTATAAAATCGACCTAAATACACTAATATAATTCTCTTAACCATTAATTTAGGTGAGTTAAGCTTAATATATTGATCTTTAATTACATTTGATAATTCTTCATAAATACCCTCAATTTTAAGATAATTTATTGGAGTTATATTTGTTGAGTTTATTCTCAAAAAAATTGCCATTAAAGTTGCTGCAGATGAAAACGTGCATATTAATTTTTTGCATTTTGAAAGTGCGTGAATATCTAATACAAATTTTTTTGTACCAATAAATTTATGTTGATCAAAATCTTTCTCTAGAGTTCTTACATTATCTAAAACTGATACATCGTTGATGAACTTCTCTGAACTTGAGCTAACAAATATATTAGTTGGTTTTAGATCATTTATTATCTTTATATATGCTTCATTTGGATAAGATCTTTCTAATTGTAACCGATCTCTTGTATGCCACCTAAAATTGCGTGGACCAAGATTAATCTCTGTCATACTAATATCGCCAGATCTTGAGTGAATTCCATAGTCATAAACCTGCATATTATTTACTATTTTTTGAATATCTTCATGTAATTTTAAATTTTTATAAAGATTTGATATTTCGGTAATTACATCTCTAAGATTTTCATTTTCAAAATAATATATTTTACCATAATAAAAAATATTTTTTTTAATAGCACCTCCCTTACCAAATTTAAAAAATCTTTCTAAATCAGAATTAAATTTTATTATTGATATATTTTGGTAAATCTCAACATCATCATCTTTTGATCCATGTACAATTGAAGAACCTGTATTTTTACTTGTATCCCACATTAAAATAGTTTTTTTGTTTAATTTTTTTGCAATTCGAAGGGTGTAAATATAATTTAAAATTCTTTGACCAAAACCATCTGATCTTAGACTATATAGAGTTTCATATTTTTCTAATTGAGAAACTGTTGAATTTTCAATTTTTTGAAATAGATCTGCTTTTTTTAGCTGATTAATTAAGTAATCAATATTTTCCATAATTTATTATTTATCACAAGTATATTTACTATACACGTTCCAATAAACATATAATTAAATAAATTTTATTTTTCTAAATGATTTTCTTAATATAGATATGCACTGCCACCAAAGTTTTGGCATATTTTTAACATTCATTAAATAACTATAAAAAATATAGTTTCTCATATTTTTGTATAAAATATGTGAAAAAATAATAGCAGATGACTCATAAGAGATTGTTTTTTTAACTTTATAGAGTTTTATTATTACTTCAGCAGGTAACATTTGAAATGGGTACTTATTGAAATTTATTATTTTAACTTTATTTTTTTTTAAATCTTTTAACAGTGCACTTTGAAAATTATAACCAATATTTTTTACATGAGTTTTGTGTTTTAATAAGATAATCTCTTTCTTTTTATCAATAACTCCATAAATTGACCTTAAAGTTTTTTTAACTTTATTAGAATTAGTAGGCACTGGATGTGCTGAAAAATCAAAATATACAAAATCTTTATTTGTTCTAGGTTTACTTAAATTTGTATAACTTATTAAGTTGTTAATAATGGTGTTTATATCTTTAATTTTAACATTAATTTTATTTTTCATTAAAGTATTTTTTTTTAAATTTAAATTTAAATAATTAAAATGCTTGTTTAAAATATTATTTTTAATTTTATGACCCAGAACTGTGATATAGCCAATATAATTTGTTATTTCGTAGTTTGAGATCCTAAATTTAAATAAAAAATTTAGTAAACTTTTTATAAATATATTATTTCTTAAATTTATACTATCTGTAAAATTTCCAACACCATGCTCAATCCAATATGACTGAATTTTTTTTTTGGTTATTAATTGTACCGCAAGCTCAATATTGTCACCTCCACCATAAACTTTCTCAATATCATATTTAATAATAATACCTTTTATTAATAATGATAGTTTTTTGATGTCATTTGATCTTTTATAAAAATAATAAAATTTGTTAAACAATAAATTTCTAATTAATAAAGAAATTTTTTTTAATTTATTTTTACTCGACCAAACTAATATAGTTTTTTTGTAATCAATAAAAATAATTTCTTGAAAATAGTTAAAAAAAAAATTTTTAAAGTAATCAAAATTTTTTTTATTAAAGTTTTGTTTATTAAGTATTAAAATATATTTTTCAGAATTTTTTTTTTTATTAATTAAAAAAGCTGAAATAAATATTAAAGATATAAAATTTCTAACATAAACAATATTTGCTTTTTTTTTCATTTATTTATAGAGCGAAAAGTTAAATTAAAGTTATTTAAAAAAATGCTGTAATATACAATAAATAAAATAAATACTATGAAATAATTACATGCACTAACAATTAGAGATTAATTAAAAAGGATAAATCATGTTTTATTGGCTTATTCACTAAATAAAAGATAATTGAATTTTTTGTTATTAAGTTGATGAAATACTTATTTTAAAATCGAGGTATACTTTTTTTTTAGATTTAGGCTATATAAGGACAATAATGATAAAATTTATTTTAGGTATTCAATCTTTTGCAAATCATGATTCTGGTGCGTGCATACTAAAATTTGAAAATAATAAAAAACCTGAGATTATTGCAATCAGTGAAGAAAGACTTTTAAGAAAAAAATATCCTTACACGTTTCCAATTCATTCAATTTTGTACTGCATGAGACATTTTAAAATTGATAGCTTAAAAAAGATTGACTTGATAATGAGTGATTGGATCAGAGAAAAGAGATGGATAAGATCTGGTCCATCATACAATTATCAGGAGTTTGATTACATTAAAGAAAAATTAAATTTTGACAAAAAAAAAATAATCCAAATTGGCCATCATCTTGCTCATGCAGCAAGCACTTATTATACAAGTGGTTATAAATCTTCAGCGATATTGATAGTTGATGGGAATGGATCAGATTTAGAAACAAATAGTTTTTTTATAGGAAAAAAAAATGAGATTAAATTAATTGAAAATTATAAATATCATGGCATTGGAGCTGCTTATGGAGCGGTAACAAACCAAATACTAAACTTAGGTACTGGTGGGGAGGGTAAAACTATGGGTCTTGCACCCTATGGTAAATATAATAAAAAATTAAAAATTAAATACAAGATCGATGGCATAAAAACTGATTTTGAACAATTTATGTTAAGAATGCCAAGTTCAGATGTTTTAAATCACATAAATCCAAATTTTAGACCAGTCACAATAAGACAAAAATTTAAAAGAGCCAATAAAAAAAATATAATGAATAAAATTTATACTGACTGGGCATTTATGATTCAAAATAAAGCTGAAAATATAATGATTAATTTAGGTAAAAACTTGTATAAAAAAACAAAAAATAAAAATCTTTGTCTTGCTGGTGGAGTAGCATTAAACTCAGTTGCCAACGAAAAACTTTTTTCAAAAAATAAATTTAAAAATATGTTCATTTTTCCTGCGTGTAGTGATGCTGGGATTCCATATGGACTCGCATTATGGGGTTATCACAATATCTACAAAAAAAAAAAAAGAATAGATTTTAAAAATGCATATACTGGAATTGTATATGACTTAAATTCAACATTAAAACTTTTAAGAAAATCCAAAGTAGTATTTAGAAAAACATCTCATCATGAAATTGCAAAACTAATATCAGAAGGAAATATATTAGCTAACTTCCACGCAGGAAGTGAATACGGTCCTAGAGCTCTAGGTAACAGAAGTATAATTGCAGATCCAAGAAGAAAAAATATTAGAGACCACATTAACAAAAATATAAAACATAGAGAAATTTTTAGACCTTTTGCGCCAGCTGTTATGGAAAAATATTCTGAAAAATTCTTTAATTTAAAGACTTCCCCCTTCATGTTAAGAGTAACAAAATGTAAAAAGGGAAAATTAATTCCTTCTACGCTTCATGTTGATAACACGGCCAGAGTTCAAACTGTAAATCAAAAGCAGAATTCAAATTTTTATTCAATTATAAATGAATTCTATAAAATTACAGGTATACCTATTTTATTAAATACTTCATTTAATAACGCTGGAGAACCTTTAGTTGAAACACCTTTGGATGCTATAATATCAGCATTAAAGACAAATGTTGATTATCTTATTTTAGAAGATTATTTGATATCAATTAAATCCATAAAAACTAACATAAAAATTAAGATTTTAAAGAAACTAGAAATAATCAGAAAAGAGAAAATTAAAAACGACGAAAAGTATGCAATAAAAATTCTTACACACAATTATTCTCAAAAGAAATTTCAAAAAAAAATTAACATAAATAATAAGTTAGCAATAAATAATTGTTTAAATAAACCTTATGAAAGAATTTTTGATTTTATAAAAAATTTCGATAAAAATAAAAATTTGATTATTATAGGAACCAACGATCATACAAATATACTTATTACATTATTTGAAAAAGAATTAAAAAAAATAATAAATATCAAATATTTAGAGTTAAAAAAAAATGATATTTATGGAAACAAAAAAAATATCAAAAAATTTAATAAAATTAAAAATATAAATAATAATTTAAAAAATAATTTTTTTATCTCTTCTTTTCAATATTCAGAAGATTTAAAAGAGTATCTAGATAAAAAAAATGTGTCTGGTGAAATTTTTTCACCTTATGACAATGGTAGTAGAAGTATAATTGATTATTATTTTATTAAAAAATTTAAACATAATAAAAAAATTTATAGTAAAAAAATTTTTTGAAATCTTTCTTAAATTTTTTTTAGTAATAAATCTTCTACTTTTTCAAGAATAAAATGACCTAAAAAAATATGACATTCCTGTATTCTGGCAGTATTATTTGAGTTGACTACTAGTGGTTTATCACACATTTTTTTTGCTTTACCTCCACCTTTACCCAAAAAACCAACTGAATAAATTTTCTTTTTTTTTGCTTCTTTTAAAACATTTAAAATATTTTTAGAATTACCAGAGGTTGAAATGCATATTAGAATATCATCTTTTTTAACTATAGCTTTAAAGGGTCTTAAAAAAATATCGTCAAAACTATAATCATTACCACATGCAGTAAGAGTTGATGTATCTTGGGCTAAAGTTAGGGCTGGTATGGGATTTCTGTTTATGTGAGGTCTTAATCTTACAATAAACTCTGCCGCCAAATGTTGTGCGTCTGCAGCTGAGCCACCATTTCCACAAAGCAATATTTTCCCACCCTTTTTTAATTTTTTTTTAATATTTTGAATTATATCAATTATATCTTTGGATATTTTTAAAATATTCTTATGAACACTTATGTTTTCTTCTAACTGATTTTGTAATTCAATTTTAATTTTTGACATTATTTTAATTTTTGATGTGAGCTCTTAACTTTTTAGCTATAGGTATTTCCTCATCTGTAATTTTACCAAGAGATGGTTTGCCTAGGGCTAGCAAGACTTTTTTAATACTTTCAGAGAGATTTTTCATTCCAGCTAATTCTAGAGAGGCTGATTGGTCAGATCCGTACATTGTTCTATCTAAAGTTATATGTCTTTCAAGAGATGAAATGCCAAGCATTACTGCTGCTATAGATACAACAACTCCATTTTCATGACCACTATACCCAACATTACAGTTATATTCATTTTTTAGTTGATTGATTGTAACCAAATTAGCATCTTCGACTTTCATTGGATAAACTGAAACACAATGCATTAGTTCAAAGCTACAATTGTTTTTTTTAAAAATACTAACAGCATTATCAATATCTTCTTTTGATGACATGCCAGTAGAAATAAAAGTATGTCTTTTTTTTTTGCGACTTCAATTAAAAAATTTTGATCAACAATCATAGCTGAAGCAATTTTATGATATTTTAAATTATAATTTTCAAGAAATTCTAAACTTTTAATATCCCAAGCTGATGCAAACCAATCTATATTTATTTCTTTACAATATTTGTCTATTTCATCATATTCTGATTTTTCAAACTCTAGACCTAATTTTTGCTCTTTTGTAGTTGTGCCCCATGGGCTTTCTCTGGGTGTATCAAGAATTTTTTTATCATAGACGATGTCAATAGTTCTCTTTTGGAACTTCACAGCATTAAATTCACAATCTTTAGCACTTTTGATCAATTGTTTAGCTATATTAATATCACCATTATGGTTTATTCCAATTTCCGCAATAATATATGGTTTTTGCATTAAATAATTAATATTTTTTATTTATCCTTTTACTTCTATACTCTAAATTACTAAAAATATATGAAAAAAAATTCATTCAATCTAGATAATAAAAATATTATAATCACAGGCGGTAGTGGTTTTTTGGGAAGTCAAATTGTTGATGCTTTTTTAAATGAACGAGCAAACGTATATATAATTGATCTTCAAAAACCAAAAAAGAAAAGTTCAGTAAAATATTTTAAATCCGATATTACTAATGAAGATGATTTAAAAATAATATTAAATTTTTTTAAAAAAAAAAAATTAAAGATTGATGTTTTAATCAATAATGCAGCAATAGATTACTTGCCAAAAAAATCAAAGAATAAGAGTTTAAAATTAGAGAGTTTCCCAAACGATTTATGGGAAAAAGATATATCTGTTAGCTTGACCGGAAGCTATCTCTGCACAAAAATTTTTGGCTCATATATGTCAAAAATGAAGAAAGGTAATATTTTAAATATATCGTCAGACTTAGGAATTATTGCTCCTGATCAAAGAATTTACAAAAATACTAATTTTATTAAACCAGTTACATATTCAGTAGTAAAACATGGAATAATTGGTCTTACTAAATACACAGCTTCTTATTGGGGTAAAAATAATATTAGATGCAATGCAATAGCACCCGGAGGTATTTTTAATAATCAAGATAAGTCGTTTATTAAAAGAATAAAACAATTAATTCCCCTAGGAAGAATGGCTAAAAAAAATGAATATAATGCTTTAGTTTTATTTCTTTGCAGTGATCTCTCTTCTTATTTAACTGGATCGATTGTTGTTGCTGATGGTGGACGAACAATTATTTAACACTTTCTTATTTTTTTGCAATTGATAATAACATTATTTGTTTAGAAAATATTATCCATTTATTTTTTGTTGTAAAGAAACCTGGTACTAAAATTCGTGTCAAAAAAGATAAGAGACTAAATATTAAAGAATAATATTTTCTTTCAAATATTATTGGAAGTTGTTTAAAACTTTCAACTTGAATATCTTTAAAATTATACATTTTATGAATTTCATTTAAAGAAGGTTTTGTAAAAGGAATTTTGTGAGTGTGATCATCATAAAAAGTTCTGTAATGATATTTCCACTCAGGAGTTAGTGTAATAATTATTCCACCAGGTTTTAAAACTCTATAAGCCTCCTCGAATATTTGATCAGGATAATAAAAATGTTCTATGATTGACTTTGAATAGATTACATCAAAAAAATTATCATCAAACGGTAATTTTTCTTTTTCTAGGTCTACTTTTTTAAAATTTAACTTTGGAAAAAACTTTTTACAATAATCTGAAACATCAACACCATATGCATCTAAACCATACAAGCTAAATTCATTTAGAAATTCACCTCTACCACATCCAAGTTCTAAAACTTTTTTAGTTTTTTCAAGATTTAATCTTTTGATAAGGTAATTAATTAATTTTTTTGGATAGTTAGTTAATGGTCTTGAGTCTTCGCTGTATATAGTTTCAAGATAATTTTTTTGACTCATAATATCTAAATACTTTTGGTTTGACCGCCATCTAATTTGAATAGAGAGCCAGTTATAAATTTATTATCATTTTCGCTAAAAATTTTACAAATTTCAAATATATGAGATACCGATCCAAATTTATTTAGAGGAACGTTGTTTTTTATATATTTTTTTGTTTTTTCTGGATTATCTTGCATCTTTAGATCCCAAGTCGATCCTTTAAAGAAAATATTTCCAGGTACTATGCCATTAATTGTAATTTCTTTCTTTGCTAAATCTTTAGAAATAAGTTTGATATAAAAATTTAATGCTGATTTTGCGATTGAATAACCGATTGGTGCTCCCTCGATACATTCAAGACCACAAATTGATGAAATACAAATTATTTTACTTTTAGCTTTTTTTAAAATTCCTTTTGAACTTTCAACTAGATTAGTTGTTGAATAAAAGTTGTATTTAAATGCATTTTGATAATTCTTATTATTTTTTTGGAAATTACTGCTACCTAAATTACAAATTAAAACGTCAATATAATTATATTTTTTTTTTATTTTTTTTATTAATAAATTAATTTTTTTTTGATCAGTTAAATCTCCAAGAAAATAATCACAATCTAAAATTGATGATGCTTTTTTTAATTTAGATTGATTTGTCCCATTAATTATTAAATTATAACCTAAAGTTTTATATTTTTCTGCCAAAAGATACCCGATTCCAGAAGATGAAGCTGAAATGAAAATTGTTTTTTTTTTATTCATTTTAAAATTTTCTTAGATAATTTAAATTCATTTTGATTTCATTCATATGTTGATTATTTTTTGATCTCGCAGTTTGTAATATTAAAACCTTTTTATATCTTATTTTCCTCAAATTTTTAAATAATTTTAAAAAATTTGCATTCCCATGTCCTAATCTAATTGTTTTGCCATTTTTCATCCTGTCCTTTATGTGAATATTTGAAATATATTTTCCATAACATCTAAACTCATCATCAATATTATAATTAAGAGCAGCACTATTTCCCGTATCATAATTTATACCAAAATACTTTTTATCAAATTTACTTATAAAATTTTTTAATTTTTTTGGAGGAAAATCAGACTCAAAAATTAATTTTAATTTTGAATTATGTAAATATTTAATAATTTTGTTGCAAGATTTTATTAAATTGATTCTATCATTGTTGTTGTTTATAGAGCCGTTATCTACTAGAGGAACAATAATAAATTTAATTCCTAATTTTTTACAGCTATCAATAATCTTTTTTAAATCATTAATTAGTTTTTTATTATTTTTGATTTTCCAGAATGGTTTTTGCATGAAACAATCGCCTGTTAAAGAATTAACCTTAACTGAATATTTTTTAGATAGTTTTTTTATGGTTAGTTGACCTTTCTCAGATAGTATTGGATTGTTATTTAAGTTTTTATAATCTAAGGTCCATTCTATTGACTTTAATCCTAATTTTCTTGCTTTTGAAAATTCTGTTTCCCAATACCTTTCTGGAAAGGCTTGTATTTTATTATCAATAATTTTTGATAGTCTTCCCTGCATGATTCCATAACTAAAATTCATTTATAAATCCTGAACTAATTCTAAGTAAGCTCCTTCTGGAGTTTCGCAGTATGTCATAATAACATTTCCATCTGATGAAATTTTTGGTTTTGAATTAAATACAATTTTTTTTTTATGCAAAACTTTATAAAGAGCATTGAGATTCTTAACAGTAATTGAAATATGTGTAAAACCGTTAGAATATGGTTTAATTTTACAAAATTTTATTTTTGGTCTATTTTTAAAATATAACAATTCTAGTAAGTTGTTGTTTTGGTCTTTTAGTTTTATTGTTTTTAATTTAACATTTTTATATAGCATAATTTTATCAATTAAATCGCCATCCTCATCCATTTCTTTATGAATTTTGAATTTTAAATATTTTGTCCAAAACAATAATGATTGCTTTAAATTTGTTGTGACAAGTCCAGTGTGTCTAATTACATTCATCTCTTAAATAACATGCCTATATTTTTTTTTAATATCTCAGTGCCTTCGTTTATTGCATCTTTAGTGATTGTTAGTGGAGGTCCAATTTTAACTGACTCTCTACCCGTATAAACTAAAAGTAGACCGTCCTGGATACATAAATTAACTAATCTTTTTAATTTTTTACTTATGTTTTTGTGACTTTTATCAAATACCAATGCTGCAATAAGTCCTTTTCCATAAATATTAATTAAATCTGGAAAATTCTGACTAATCTTTAATAAATTTTTATGCAACAAGTTACCATTTATCCTTGCGTTATTTGTTAAATTTTTTTTTTCTATTTCTTCAATCACTGCAAGTCCAGCATTACACGCTATAGGATTTGCAGAATTGGTGCTACTCATATTTCCAACTTCTGGCAAGTCCATAATTTTTTTTTTACCTATAACCCCGGATAGAGCCACTCCACCACCCATACCTTTTCCACAACATACTAAGTCAGGAATAATATCATAATGTTGAAAACCAAAATTTTTTCCTGTTCTTCCAAAACCTGCTTGCATTTCATCAAAGCAAATTAAAATATCATTTTTTTTACAAATTTTTTTTAAAAGTTGAATATACCCTTTTGGATAAAAAATTGCTCCCCAGCCCTGGAAAGTTTCGATCATAATTCCACAAACATCTTTTTTTAAATTTATTTTTTTTTTTAACCTGCTTAATGATTTTTCTAAGAATTTTTCTTGATTTTTTTCATTTACTAACCATGGGTAAGGGAAATCAATATGGTGAATATCTCTATCGTGATATCCAATCCAATCTTTCTGCTTCTTATTTCCGCTCATCATTTGAGAAGCCATAGTTCTCCCGTGCCAATTTCCTTCGAAACAAATAATTCCTAATCTTTTTTTCTTTTTTTTTTGTCCATACATTCGCATCAATTTAAATGCAGCTTCAGTTGCTTCGGTACCTGCTGACATAAGAAAAGCTTTCTCGAAACCTCTTCCGCAGAATTTGATTAATTTTTCTAAATATTCAGCTCTAATTTTATTAATATATGCATAACTATGTATTAGATTAGAATTAAGTGATCGTTGGATGTATTTTTTAATTCTTTCATTTGAATGTCCAGTGTTTGCAACAAATATTGCTGAAGTAAAATCAATAAATTTATTTCCAGCTATGTCATAAATATTAAAATTCTTTGCTTTTGACCATACGATTGGTAGTTGGCCATGCATTGATCTTGACTCTACCTTGTTAAGTTTTTTGATTAATTTTTTAGTTCCAGGTGCAGGTATTTTTGTTGAAATAAATATGTTCTTAGTTTTTATTATTTTTTTAGACATATAAACTCAACATATCTAAAATCTTCTATACTGTCTATCTCCGGAGAAAAAGAAGTTTCGAAAGCTTTTACCTTTTTACCAAAAAGTAGTTTGTTTTTTATAACAAATTTTTTTTTATAAATATCAATCACTCCATTAGGACTATAAGTTTTACTAAAATTTTGTCTAGGTGCATTAAGCTCATCCATGTTCAATTTTAAATTTTTAAGTGATTTTAATTCTCCATTAATTATTTCGACTGATTTATATGATGTTTCTGGCATTTCATGCACTGATCTAAGAGAGTCGAACTTTGATTTTTTGAATCCTTTAATTGCTGAATCTAAATCTCTTAACTTTCTCAGGGGAGAAGTGGGTCTTATATGTGCAATAAATTCATATTCATAATCAATATTGCTTATTGCATGTTTTATCATTTCATAGTCAGTAGAATGGTCTGTACTTAAATTTTTTGGCCTATATAAAATTTCCACAGGACCAAATTTTTTTGCAATATTTGCGTATTTTTTTGAGTCAGTTGATACGTAAATCTTTGATATCTGTTTGGATTTAAGACAAGCTTCTATTGACCATGCAATTAGGGGTTTGTTTACTAGTGTTTTAATATTCTTATTTCTAATAGACTT
>MDTF01002562.1_pt1 | contig 19858 bp, 18 predicted proteins | sample 811191 | NCBI WGS metagenome assembly MDTF01 (sample SAMN05326649, study PRJNA326480) | marine metagenome | isolation source: seawater | place: Southern Ocean | collected 2011 | reverse complement strand
TCCATCTCTCATTTGTTGTTTTAAACTAGCAACTCTCTATCCAACGCCATACCCTTCTTTCCCCAACCACAAAAGGCACAAAGACTTTCGCAAAGAGGTACGATGTATTAAGTACCAAGTACAAAGAAACTGTCATCCCGAGTGGTACCATACGCAGTGAGGTATTGTATCGAGGGAGACAGATGATTTATTTGAATCCAATCTTTATAGAAACTTGATACACTTGTTCATTTGAACACCCATAATTTAATACTGCTCACACCCTATTTTAAACCGTTGATAGAGCCAGCGATACAGGGCGTATTAGCCGAAAGTGCGATTCGAAAGAATCATAGCATGTAGGCGTAACAAGTCTCTGGTTTTGGAGTGAAACGGAAAAAATCGCCTCTCTAACAACTTGATGTTTTGTTCTTTTACATCAAGGTAAAAGAGCAAGAAAAGGATTTACGAACGTTACAGTTGGTATTTGAATGTAAATATCATTCGTATAAGTAATTCGATATTGTTAGTTTTTTCACGAAGAATATTCTCTGGTAGTTTAAAGTTTTCTCTCCGCCCACTCTCTTTTTAACTCTTTTTTCTTGATAAAAAAGAGTAGTAAAAAATCAAGGCTGCTGCATGATTTCATTGAAATGCTAGGTTCCACTTCACTACTTCACCACAACTCGTATACGGCTTTAGCGACTTTCTATGCTAGAAAGCCGAAGCCTGTTCTCAAACAGCGTCCCGATATTCAGATATTTAAATGAAACGGGATCTAGAAACCACTAGCATTTCACTTGATGTGAAAGTGCTGTATTTCTTGGAGATAAGCTTCACGTTCCGTTCCATCTGTATTTACTAATTCAATCATACAGAGGCCGTGGGATGAAATTTTCACAAACCAATGGCGGTAGAGACCCTGAAACTTTTTACAAACCAATTTTAGCTTAGATGCTGAAACAAGTTCAGCATGACTTTATATTGTGTTTTAACATCCATTGCAACGTCATCCCGAACTAGCGAAGCGATTTCATAAGCACCATTGAAAATAGACACTCGCGAATAACTTGATTCGGGATCTCAACCATACTATTTAGTAAGACCTTCAATAAAAACCGACCAACTTTTATTCCGCGCCCCTGAGCACCTCTGAGCCTCTTTGCATACAAACACCAAACTCCCAAACTCCAACTCCAAACCACCTAACCCTTCTTCGTCAGGCTGAGTGTTTCTGCAAGAGCAGAAATGTATCGAAGCCTCAACTACCATACTTTATACGGTGCTTTCACGAAGTATTACCATTCTAAATTAACGACCTTTCTCTCCGCTTACTCTTTTCTTCTCCAACTTTTTACCTTGATGAAAAAAGTTGCAAAAACATCAAGTTCAATCCGAGGTGATTTTCTCCACTGCGTTTCGAAACCGGAGATTCAATACGCCTACACGCTTTAATCCAAAGGATTGCGATTTCGGCTATTTCACTCCTATCACTGACGGATTGAACAAAACAACCGATAATGTTTCCTCTTAAACAATAAAGCTTCACGTTCCATTCCATCTGCATTTGCTAATTCAATCATACAGAGGCCGTGGAATGAACTTTTTACAAACCAATTCTGGCTGAGATGCTGAAACGGGGTTCAGCATGACGCAGAATTATGCTTTAACATCCATTAATGGTCATCCCGAACTTGATTCGGGATCTCAACCATACTATTTAGTACGACCTTCAATAAAAACTTCCCAACTTTTATTCCTCGCTTCTGAGCTTCTGCGCCTCTTTGCCCTAACCCAATTGCCTTCGACTCCGCTCAGTCAACGGATTTCACTCTCCACTATTCACACTTCACTAAACTACAAACCTCCCAACCCCTCATAGATTTACAATGCCTTTATGAAATAAAGCATTAGTACAATCTTGATCCCGGACTACCGGGACAAACCTCCAAACTTTTAACTCTGAGCATCCGAGCCCCCTGTGCTTTTTCACAATCCACCCTTCACTATAAACCCTCCACCAAACTTGCAAAACCCAACCAAACATTTTAGATTTGACTAAAACCAATTAACCATGACTCTTCTCTTACTAAATCTCAAAGCAACTTCACGCACTCTAACCACATCTATTCACCTGATTTTAAATCATCTAAATAAATAACAATTAAAATGGGATAATTGCAACTGTGCTCTTATCTCATGTTACCACACATTTGAAAAAACAGATGGACATAATTTTTATAGATACTTCAATTTTTGAATCAAACAATTTTCTTGAAAGCAAAAGGATAAGGGAAGTTTATAAGCTTGCAGAAAGAGGAGATATAAAAATTGTACTTCCCGAGTTGACTTATGATGAAATCATAAATAGAATTTCTAAGAATATTATCGAGGCAAGTCAAAAATTTAAAAAATATCGAAATGATACAAGAGCATTAAGAAATGTTGAGTCTCTTACTGAGAAATTTGAACAATTTGATAATGAAAAGGTACAAAAAGAGTTTGTTGAAAAATTAGACGCTCAATTTGCTAAATCTAACATCGAAATTGTCGATTATCCAACTCTAAACATTAAAGATATTTTTCGAAGTTATTTTGATAAGATATTCCCATTTGGTTTAGGCGCTAAAAAAAGTGAATTTCCTGATGCATTTGCCTTAAAATCTATTGAACTTTGGGCAGATGAAAATAAAGTGAAAGTAATAGCTTTTTCTAAAGACAATGATATGCTAAACTACAATAGCACACATTTAGAAATAATTGAAGACTTTGACTTATGGTTGAGCGACAAAATAAAGGAAATAGAGAGTAAATATCATCAAAAACGCTTAAATGAAATTGAAGATTTCGTTAAAAATAAATCTGACGGAATTCAAAAGGAAGTTGCAAATTGGGTTAATGACCAACTTGATGATTATAGCAAATATTATGAATACTCAAACTATTTAGAAGTTCACGACTTATCAATTGTTGATATAAAAACCGACATTGAGGATTATAATATAACTAACGTTTCAGAAGATTACATATCTGTTGAGTTAAAAATGTATGTAAAATACAAAGTAGAAATTATCATTAACGATGAGGACTATATAATTAAAGACTCCGATACCAAAGAGTGGATTTTTATGGATACAAAACCATTGTTAATAGATGAAATTCGGTATTTAGATGTAGAACTTGTATTTGAAATTGAACCAGATGATGAAACGGTATATGAACCAGAAATAGAAACAATAAATAACGGAAAAAATTTAAATGTATAAAAAAAACGTGTGGAAACATTGTATATACAAAATGGGCGATAGAGTAGTGAATTCAAGGGTTCTAGCCCGCTTCAACTCCATATCGGTTTGATAAGTTTAAAGCCCGCATTCACCTACTTTGCATATACTAAACGTTATAAGTAACCTAAAAAAAGACGATTATAAGATAAAATGACTTATCAAACCCTTCTTAACTTATCACATATTGCCGTAGCAATTGGAATCATAATTACTGCTTTAGGTGGGTATGGGGCATTTCATTTCCAAAAGAAAATTGACCAGGAAAAGGAAAAATCAACTGAATTACGACCAATTGTTGATTTATGTAATAGAGGTATCTCTGTTGATAAGATAAATGATTCATCAGCCACATTTAATATACCCTATTGTTCAGGAAAAAATGCAAATGCGTATAATGTTAAATTAAGGACTGCAATTCTACTCAAAGACGGAGATGACCTCAAAATTCTAAATGATATAGACGAAGGTTTTCCTGAAAATATTATTCTAACTTATGAAACTGGAAAATCCATTTCTTACATTTTGAATGGATTTAATTTAAAATGGATCAAAGACATATATATATATGTAAGAGGTAGTTACTCGAATGAAAAGGAGACATTAACTTTCCAAGTGTCTGACATTTTCAAATTTAGCCCAGTGACTAAAACTTGGGTTAGATTAGTTGGAGAAGAAAATAAAAAAGTCAGAAAATTTATAGAGCTGCATAAAATGAATTAAATCCAAAAAAAAAGGCAGCTTACAAAAACACCTATTAGCAATACAAGAAAGATGACTCGTAAACCTCTAGATAAAGATGACGAAGCAACTGTTTTGACAATGTCTAGACGTAGATGTTGCATTTGTTATGGCTTAAATAAAGATGCTCGACTAAAAAAAGGACAGATTGCTCATCTAGATAAAAACTCAGCAAACAACAAGCTCGATAATCTGGCATTCTTGTGCTTTGACCATCATGATCTGTATGATTCAACTTCAAGTCAATCAAAAAACCTCACTAAGAAAGAGGTTATGACTTATAGGAAAGAACTTCATGAAGCTATTGCAGAAGAATGGAAAAAGCCTATTCAGATTGGGTTTTCAACTTTAAAGACAGGAATTGAAGGCCATTACATCAGAGAGACTGAGCATGAGAACTCTGAATTGACAATTACCAAAATTGATGCGAATCAATATCAAATTGACGGTTTCACAATATGGGGCTTAAGCAATCCAAATGGACCAAACAGTGGTAGTCTTGAATTTAGGGCGAGTCTGGACAATAACACATTACGCTTTGAAGATCAATTAGAAAATGACAATTACACTCTTGAACTGAAAATTACAGGAGATCAAATAAATGCTTCTGAAGAAAATGTACCTGGATACTTTGGACTAAATGCAAGTTTTAACGGAGAGTATAAACGAGTTAAATAGAAACGTACGGCTCAAAAAAAACTCCTGCCACTAAAAAGTAACAGGAGTTTCCGTTATGCTTGAGCAAGGCGCTTAATAGCGTTTGCCTTTGCCTCTACCCTTTGATGAAGAAGATCTGCTTCCACCACCGCCACCGCGGTAGTTTCCACCACCACCGCCACTGCGGCTTTTACCTTTGTAACCACCGCCTTTGCGATCGCCACCACCTCCGCCTTTACGGCCTCGTGGTCTTCCACCTTTTCCATTGTCTGAAATAGGATCGGCATCGTTGTTCACACGAATAGCTCTACCATTCAATTCAAAGTCTTTAAATCCTTCTAAGAATTGAGCAGAAACCTCAGGTGCTACTTCAACAAATGTGATGTTCTTCTGAATTTCAACTTTACCAATTTGGCTGTTACGCAATCCGGTTTGCAAGCGAATCGTATCTAACAACGATCCTTTGTTGAAACCATCAATACGTCCCATATTCATGAAAATGGTTTCCGCTCCGTTTGGATCGCGGTACTCATTTTTCTTCTTCTCGCCTTTTTTCGCGTTTAAATCAACATCGCGCTCTGGCAATCCCTTCATCTGATTTACTAAATCAGAAATCAACAGTTTCTCTAACAATTCGTTAGGATCAACCATTTGGAATTTCTCGAAGAAAGAATCAATCAATTCAACCGGTAAATCTGGTAATTCTTGCTCCATCAACTCTTGTTGACGGTTTTCCAATCGCTTCGATAAAATCTCATCACGAGAAGGAATTTGCATCAATTCCATTTTAATACCCAATGAATCTTGCATATGACGCAATCTGCGCTCTTCACGCGGATCAATCAACGCAATAGACATCCCTTTCTTACCAGCACGAGCTGTTCTACCACTACGGTGTGTGTAATACGTTGTATCATCTGGCAACGCGTAGTGAATAACGTGTGTTAGGTTATCAACATCAATACCACGAGCAGCCACGTCTGTTGCAATTAACAAGCGTGTTTTTCCTGAGCGGAAACGTTTCATTACCGCCTCGCGGAAAGCCTGAGACATGTCACCGTTTAATGCTTCAGCAGCATATCCCCATGCGTGTAAATCTTCGGCCACCTTTTGCGTTTCCATACGTGTTCTACAGAATACCACTCCGTATAAATCGGTGTAGTATTCAATTAAGAACTGTAACGCTTTAGAACGATCGTTCTTTTTCACACGCACATAACGGTGCTCGATATTGGTGTTAACCGTTTGTTTTGAGTTAGATGAAACCTCTACCGGATTATGCATGTAGCGCTTAATCAAGTGACGGATTTCTTTAGGCATAGTAGCCGAGAACAACCAAATGTTACGTTCGTCTGGCGTTTCTTCTAAAATGCGATCAATGTCTTCTTGGAAGCCCATGTTCAGCATTTCATCTGCCTCATCCAATACCACGCGCTCAATTTGATCTAAGAAAATCACTTTTCGATCAATCAAATCGATTAAACGACCTGGTGTTGCAATTACAATTTGCGGTTTATTACGCTTAATGTCGCGCATTTGTTGTTGAATAGACGCACCACCGTAAACTACTTCCGACTTGATATGCGGAATGTATTTGGCGAATGCATCAATGTTGTCTTTGATTTGAATGGCCAACTCGCGTGTTGGTGACAACACCAATGAACGAATTACTTTTTCCTCTTTAGCTGAAGCTAATTCAACTAAAGGCAAACCAAATGCAGCTGTTTTACCGGTACCCGTCTGAGCCATACCTAATAAGTCGGTTGCTTCAGATGTCAATGCCGGAACACTGAGCTTTTGTATTTCCGTTGGAGTTTCGAACCCCATTTCTTGCAGGGCTCTTAAAATATCTCCCGAAAGCCCTAATTCATTAAAATTCTGCACAAATAAAATTTAAGCCGGCAAATGTACGGATTTAATAGCCACAAATCACGTAGTTGCGAAACTATATTTTCGATCGAATTGAATTGAGAATCTGAAAGTTACGCTCAAACGAGTGCTCTACTTCACTTCGCGGCAGTTCAACAAGATGTAATTCATCTCATTAACATCTGAATCGTTGAGTGCTAATTCGCCCTCAAAAGTGGCTACTTCATCTAAATCGTAGTGTTTTTTGGGGATGGTTTTAAACTTCAAAGACATCACACTTTCTGGCCCAGCATTGCCGCAGAAATAACATGCCGAATACGGATTGGCAGATAACACGTAAATCCCCTCTTCCATGTCAACAGGAATCAGGTATCCTTTTATTTGGATGATTTTGCCTTCTAAAGCTAGAACCTCTTCGCCAAACGTAGGATACCACAAATACTCATCGATGTTTTTGTAGTATTTCGATTCGAATTTCACATTGGATAACACATCCCACGTAATATTCTCTTGAGAAAAACCAGTTAGCACAAAGGCGATAAACAGTACTGATATGAGGTATTTAATTCGATCCATTCTTCAATGTTTCTGATAAGTTGATGCGAAATACTTGCCAGGCGGGATAAGCGGTAGCCAAAGCCATCAACACAATTAACAACAATCCATACAACCAAGCTTCGCTGGCTAAAGTCATGCCCCAAAGCATGGTAGACCATTCTTGAACCGATTGCATGGCAACACTGGTCAAAAGTAACCCGATTGAAACACCCAAAACGGCTAATACCACAGATTCTATCAACACCAAAGCAAAAACGTAGCCTGCGCCTGCTCCCATAAAACGCAACGTAGCCAATTCGGGCATGCGCTGTTGCACCGATTGCCACGAGAACAGAAATACCGTAAAGCAAGCTATGGCTCCTATAATCCAGCCCAGTAAGGCAAAGATTTCGGTTACATCGCCCACCACTTGCAACGACTTGTTGATTTCAATGGTTGGTACCGCTGCCATCAACTCACTGTTTTGATTGATCATTTTAGGCTGCGTCAACTTAGCCATCGCGTTTTTATAACGAATCAACCCAGCTGTGATTTCTGGTTCGTGATGATGTTCTACTTCAGATTCATGCTCTTCATGTTCAGCATGTTCTTCATCTTCATGATGATGCACATCCCAAACCGATTCAATGGATGTCAACACCAACCGATCTGCCACACCACCTGTTGGTTTGAGAATGCCTACAACTGTGTATTTTTCTTCGTGCTCATGACCGTTTACTTCTCCGTGAGTTCCTTTGAATTCATCACCCATTTGAAGCGATTGAGCCACCTCAGAGCCAAGCACTACTTCGCGCGAATGCTCAAACCAGTTTCCTTGTGCTATCTCTAGGTTGTAGAACGTTTGAAAATCCGTGTCAGTCCCCACAATGCGGTATTGCTTAAAAAAATCGCCATAAGCTAACGGCACCGAGATATCTACAAACCCATTTTGGCTGACTTTCTCCCAATCTTCTAATTGGATGTTACCCGTTGGGTCATCGGCATGAAACACATTGGCCAATACCAATTGCAATGGACTACCTTTTGCTCCCACAACCACATCAATGCCTGAGGTTTGTTTACTCCAATACTTTTCGGTTTGTTGCTGAACCGATAAAGTGAAAAACACCAAAACAGCACTCAGCGCAATTAAAACAAGGGTTACAAATACTCGAAACGGTTGTTGCATCCATTGGCGGTAAATCAGTTTGAAGAACGTCATAAGCGTACCTCCTTGCTGAAATACGGTTGAATACGTTGATCGTGCGATACAAAAACCAAAGCCGCCTGAGTTTGCTCAACAGCTTTATTCAGAAGCTCCATCAATTGCTGTGTACGTGTATCATCTAAATGGCTGGAAGCTTCATCAACCAATAACAATTTGGGTTGATGCACAATGGCTCTCAATACCGCCATTCGCTGACGTTCTCCTCCACTCAATTGATTAGGGAAATGATTTAACTGATCGGGTTGGATATCCAGCGATTCAGCCAACTGAACCACTTGATTGGAATCAACTGTTTTCCCCGCCCAAACAGCCGTTTGTTGAATTTGCTCCATCAGCGTAAGCGTTGAAACAAACACCAGATGTTGCCACACCAAACCCATCTGTTGCGTTCGAATACGATCGCGTTGGTTGGATTTAAGCTGAGAAAACGATTGATTTTGAAAAATAATTTCACCCGATTTTGGTGAAATTAATCCAGCCAAAAGATGCAGCAAAGTGGTTTTTCCACAACCAGATTGCCCTGATATCAGCAACTTATCTCCCGATTCTATTTCAAAGTCAGGAAACGCAAACTCCTTACTACCGTAGCTAAACCGAATATTTTTTGTGTTGAGCACGAAACAAAAGTGATGAATTTTCGGTTAGTTGATGAAACTTTATTGCATTTAGCTAAATTTGCATCATGAAAAGACTTCGAATTAAATCAGATTGGCTCGGCATTTCAGCTGCTGGACTCTGTTTGATTCACTGTATGGTGTTCCCCATCATTGTGTTAGCTGGAGGCGCCATCAACGAAGAATTTCATGATAAATGGCACTTCTTAGATTTCATCTTTTTAGCCATTGGCTTTATTGCCGTTCGCTATTCTGCCCGCAGTACGCATTACACTTGGATTAAATGGATGATGTGGATCACATACATCACCCTTTCTTTAGCATTGATTTTCAGAGAATCACTTTACTGGTTAGAGTATTTATCTTACGCTGCCTCGCTCGGTTTAATCACCGTCCACATCATCAACATTTACAAAGGGCAATCGTGTGAAATACACATCACAGACTAAATCATTTCGATTTTTTCTTGGCTCTTTCAATTGGTGCAACTTAATTCGTAAAAAACAAACTATACATGATTAAACATAATTTGCTAGTAGCGGCTTTTATGGGCTTAGCTACTCTTTCACAAGCTCAAGATCAAGACACTTTACGCAACAAAGAAGGTGGTAACTACTTGTTTGAAGTAGTAAACGAAATTGATGCTACTGATGTGAAAAACCAATACCGTTCTGGTACTTGTTGGAGTTTCTCTTCACTTTCTTTCTTCGAATCTGAAGCAAAACGTTTAGGAAAAGGCGATTTCGATTTCTCTGAAATGTTTGTGGTTCGTCACACATACGAAGACAAAGCAGTGAAATACGTTCGCATGCACGGAAATTTAAACTTCGGTCCTGGTGGAGCATTTCAAGATGTACTTTATGTGATGAAAAACTACGGTATGGCTCCTGAAGCAGCATACAACGGTTTGAATTACGGAACTGAAAAGCACACTCACGGTGAGCTAGATAACTTGACTAAAGCTTATGTTGATGCTGTTATTGAAAACAAAAACAAAACGCTTTCTACTGCATGGTTAGGTGGATTTGATGGCATTTTAGATAGCTACTTAGGCGATTTACCAACCGAGTTTGATTACAACGGAAAATCGTATACGCCAGAATCATACTTAAAAGCAACAGGCATCAATCCTGATGATTACGTATTGCTTTCTTCATTCACACATCATCCTTATCACGAGCCGTTTGTATTGGAAGTTCCAGACAATTGGTTAGGTGGCGAAGTGTACAACGTGGAGTTGAACGAGATGATTGAAGTAATGGACAATGCCCTAGAAAATGGATACGGTGTTGCTTGGGCTGCTGACGTTAGCGAAAAAGGATTCTCATTCCGCGATGGTTTAGCAATTGTTCCTGAAAACGAAGATGCAATCAAACAAAAAGGTAGCGATAACATGCACTTTAGCGATGCTGGTGCTGAAAAAATCGGCAACCAATTCATGACTCCTGGCGATGAGAAAGAAATCACTCCAGAAATACGTCAAGAAGCGTTTGATAACTACCAAACAACTGATGATCATGGAATGCACATTGTAGGTATTGTAAAAGATCAAAACGGTACTCCTTACTACATCGTGAAAAACTCTTGGGGAACAGGATTTAACACAGGTATGGACGGATACTTCTTTGCAAGTGTACCTTACGTGAAGTACAAAACAACCAACATCATGGTTCATAAAGATGCACTTCCAAAAGCATTGAAAAAGAAATTGGGTTTGTAAAAAGCCAAGCTCAAACAATAAAGCGAAGCCTGTTGGATTTTTTCTGACAGGCTTTTTTTGTGGAAAATATTCAACAGATTTTTAAACTACTGGCCGAGTTGAGTGTTTAAACTATAACAACAAACGCTTCAATCATAATCGTATACATGGACATTGCCGGAATATCATTTAATAAAAACGAAATAGCTCGATACGAGAAATTAGCTCACGTACTGCTGAAATACGGTTTCTCAGACCTGATTGCCAACAGCAGCTTAAAAAGCTATATCCCAAACTCGTATCTAAACAAACACCAAGAAGAGCTTTCGTTGACGACATACGAGCGTATCCGAATGATTCTTGAAGACTTGGGTCCTACTTACGTAAAACTGGGGCAGATTTTTAGTAATCGAGAAGACATGCTTCCTCCGGGCTTAATTGCTGAGCTTGAGAAGTTGCAAGACAATGTTCCACCAATTGAAGGGTTTCAGATTAAAGAAGCGTTGCAAAAGCACTTGTACAACGTCAATTTAGATGATGAATTCATTTTCATTGATGAAGAACCTATGGCCTCTGCCTCTATTTCACAGGTTCACAAAGCACAATTGCGCAATGGCGATTTGGTGATTCTAAAAATTCAGCGCCCAAACATTGAAGAAGTAATTAATGCCGACATTCAAATTATGAAGAAGGTAGCTTCGATGTTGGAAAAACACAACGAAGAAATTGCTCACTACCACCCCACTCGCATTATTGAAACGTTTGAAGAAAGTATCGCGCAAGAGTTGCAATTCAGCAACGAGATCATGAATCAAAAGCGATTCGCTAAAAACTTCAAAGACAACCCATATGTGCACGTTCCTAAAATCTACGATGGCTATTCAAACAAGAATGTCATCTGCATGGAATACGTAGACGGAATCAAACTAACCGATATTGACGATTTAGATAAGCTGGGTGTTAATCGCAAAGCTTTAGCTTCATTGGGTATTGATTTGTATTTGAAACAGGTTTTAGAGCACGGTTTCTTTCATGCCGATCCACATGCTGGTAACTTATTTTACTTGCCACAACACAATCAAATGTGTTTCATAGATTTTGGAATGATGGGTTACATCTCTCCAAAAGATCGTGAGTTACTTGATGAGCTTTTGATGGAGTTTATCAATGAAAATGTAGGCAAGCTCATAAAAACCATTAAGAAAATTGCTGTAAAAACAGATATTCCCGATGAAGGAAAGCTGGAATTTCAATTGCAGGGATTGATTGATAAATACGGTGATACAACCTTAGACGAAATGGACATGGATTTGATTCTACCAGAGTTTAAGGAAATCATGAACATGAACGAAATTGTAATGCCTAACCATATTTATTTGTTGGTTAGAGCCTTGGTTATGATTGAAGGTATTGGCATTAAGCTCGATCCTGAAATCAACGTGATGGAGAACGTAGAGCCTTATTTAACTGAGATATTACTCCGACACTACAGTCCAAAAAGATTCTTTAAAAACACCATCGAAAGCGCTGCCAATTTCTATGAAATGATTGGGAACCTCCCATCAGACATGCGCGAGATTGTGCGTAAGGTTAAAAATGGCGAGATTAAAATTGTACACGAAATCAAAGATTTTGATCAGTTTCAAATCACCATCAGTAAAGCCAGTAACCGATTGGTTTTGGCTATCATTATTGCCACATTATCCATCAGTTCATCACTACTGGTAATGGCCAATATGCCACCTCGCATTTTTGATATCCCACTACTTGGTGTTTTCGGATTTGTCATCTCTGGAATTTTAGGCCTCATGGTGGTATTATCTATTTTAAAGAATAAAAATTACTAAACAATATGCGCTGCCAAGCGTTTATATTATGTAGTTTAATCATTATTAACTAACTAAAAATCAACAACAATGGAAACCTCTCTTGAAAATAAAGCAGATAGAAAATTAAAAAAATGGCAAGGCATGGTTGAACGCTTAAACGTTCAACTTCACTTAGGTGCTGCCGATGCAAAAGATGCTTTTGAAGAACAGAAAAAAGAACTCGAATCTTGGTTACAAACGGCTAAAAGCAAACTGAAAAATTCAGATAAAATAGCTGATGAGAATACACAAAAAATTCAAGCCGCTATTGACGAATTGAAAGTACAGGCTGCTTTAGGCAAAGCCGAAACAAAAGACGAGCTTGAAAAGCAACAAAAAGAATTGAGCAAAAACATTCAACAATTGAAAGTTGAAGTTGAAAAAACATACAAAGAATCTAAAGAAACAGGTGCCGAACTCATGGATGAGTTGGATGAAGAATTGGAAGAATATCAAACCAAATTTGATTTATTCAAGCTCCAATTACATCTGGGCAAGGCTGAATCTAAAGAATATTTAGAAGAGAAGAAAAAAGAAGCGAAAGTAGAATTGCAAAAAGTGGAAACCCTTTTGCAAAAAGGAAAAGACTCCGCTTCTGATAACTGGGATAATTTCACCAGTGACATCTCTAAAGCATGGAAACAAATGAGAAGTTGATTAACAACTGAGTAGGATAGATAAAAAAAGCACGGTTCAAACGATCCGTGCTTTTTTCATTTTTGGCAGTTTAGAATTCAATTTTACTACCACTTAAAAAGACGTAACAACATTCGTCCCCTTGACTGTGTTGTTCAAATTCTCATTGAAAATCAAGCAGCCTCTACGTCTGCTGTATTTTGTTCTTTTTCGAAAGTTTGGTAACCGCTATTTGCAATTTCATCGCAGATTTTAGAGTAAGGACCTAATCCACCGATGTAAGGCATAAACACTCTTGGTTTACCAGGAACATTAGCTCCTAAGTACCATGACCCACCTTGAGCGATAAATAATGGCTTAGCAATTTCAGTTACATGCTCAACCCACTTATCTTCTTCTTCAAGCTTCGGATTAAGAGCTGTAATGTTGTTATCATCTAAGTACTTCGTACATTCATCAACCCACTCAACATGCTGCTCAATAGATGACACCATGTTGGTTAATACAGATGGACTTCCTGGGCCAGTAATGGCAAACATATTCGGGAATCCGTGAGACATTAAGCCCAAGTACATACGTGGACCAGCTTCCCATTTATCAGTAAGCTTTTCACCGCCTTTACCAACAATGTTCACTTTAGAGATTGCACCTGTCATGGCATCATAACCTGTAGCACAAACAATCATATCAAACTCATACTCATTGTTTTCTGTTTTGATGCCAGTTGGAGTAAACTCAACAATCGGATCATCACTAACATCAACCAAACTCACGTTGTCGCGGTTATATGTTGCGAAGTAATTGGTATCTAAACACAAGCGTCTGTCAGCAAAATGTGTACGTGGTTTTAGTAATGCTGCAGTTTTCGGATCATTAACAATTTTGTCGATCATCTCAAAGAAGAATTCGCGTACAATTTGATCGGCTTCTTTATCGTAACCGATATCTGTAAAGAGTGTATTGAAGGCAAAACCTCTACCCAAACTCTCTTCCATGATTTTGAACGCTTCTTCGCGAGAATAATCTTTAATTGATTTACCAGTACCGTTATCAGACATTCCCACACCCGTATAGTTTGTACGTGCATTGTAACGAATTTCATCGTAGCGCTTGTAGATGTCTTGTAAATAAGCATCATCAATGTTGTGGTTTCCAGCAGGAATAGTGAAGTTAGGATCGCGCTGAAGAACCGAAACATGTTTTGCCGTTTCAGCAATCACAGGAATAGCTTGAATACCAGAAGACCCTGTACCAATTACACCAACGCGTTTTCCTTCAAAAGAAACTTCGTGATGTGGCCATTTTCCCGTGTGATACAATTCGCCTTGGAAAGATTCCATTCCTTTAAACTTAGGTGTTCTTGGAACAGATAAACACCCTGTAGCCATTACAAAGTAACGCGCTTCATACACATCACCAGTATTGGTTTTAACCGTCCACAATTCGGTGTTTTCATCATAAATCGCATCCGTAACTTTCGTTTCGAATTGGATGTCTTTTTTCAAATCGAACTTATCAGCCACATGCTTCAAGTATTTTAAGATATCTGGCTGTGCCGAATAACGCTCTGGCCACTTGTATTCTTCTTGTAATTCTTTCGAGAAAGAGTAACAATACTCCACACTATAAACATCGCACCTTGCACCTGGGTAACGGTTCCAGTACCATGTTCCACCAACATCAGTTCCTGCTTCAATTACCTGTACATTTAGACCTCTATTTCTCATTCTCAAAAGCATGTACATCCCCGAGAACCCTGCTCCTACGACCAGCGAGTCAACTCTTTTCTTACTCATAAAATTCTAGTTTATTTGATTAAAATCGGATTGGTTTTTTAAAATTTAAGCAGCAACTTCTTGCTGTACAGGCAGGTTTTGAACGATAGCATTCGCAATAAATTCAATACCTCTATCGCTACCTGGTAAGATGTTTACGAATGAGAAAAATCCGTGTGTTTGATCATCGTAGCGTTGGAAAGTAACAGGAACACCAGCTTTCATCAATTTAGCAGCGTATTCTTCACCTTCATCACGAAGTACATCATGTCCAGCAGTTAGAACAATTGCTGGAGGAAGTCCTGCTAAATCTGTTGCATACAATGGAGATGCTTCAGAGTTTAAACGGTCTGATGGATTTGGAACATAATGATCCCAGAACCACTCCATCAATTTTTTATCTAAGATTAATTGGTTTTCAGGATCTAAGTAAGATGGACGAGTAAAATCTGCAGCCGTAACTGGGTAGATTAATGCTTGAACACTGATTTTTGGTCCGTTCTCACGCTTGCTTTTCAACGCCATAACCGCACTGATGTTACCACCTGCACTGTCGCCAGCTACAACTAAAGGAACATCTCCACCAGCTAATGAATTCTTGTTGCTTTCAACCCATTTCAATGCCGTGTAAGAATCATTGATTGCCGCTGGAAAACGATTTTCAGGAGCTTTGCGGTAATTTACCAATACAACTGTTGAATTGCTTTGTTTGGCTAACTTCTGACCTAAAGCTTTAAACGAGTAGATATCAGAAACAACCCAACCACCACCGTGGTAATAAACAATAATTGATTGTGGAGTTGCTGAAGGCTTCAAAGTAATGATTTCGATCTCTCCTCCATCTACTGGAATTGTCAACTCATTTTCTTCTAACATTTGAGGTCCTTCACCATACATTTCTGCACCCGGACTCATTGCTCTCGCTTCGTCTGGAGTGCATTCGCTAAAAGGTTTTCCACCTGCTTTTGCCATTTCAGTTAGTAAGTGTGTTGTTGCTTGATCTAGTGCCATAATTGATTGTTTTTATTATTTTTGAATCGAAGTAAGTAATCACTCACCACAAACCTAGCAACTAGATTTCTTGATAAATCGACAAAAATGAGGAGATAATATCCCAAACTGTGGATATTGATTTTCAAGTTGTTAGCGCGTGCTTTTTTATACCCTAAAAAGTATATTCATTATGAAATCAATGATTCAACGTACAAGCATAGAAACGTTGTTTGAGCGTATGCACGTTCAAGCAGATGAGATAGATTACTTCATTACAGATGATATTTCTTCTTTATTAACTTACGATACCATAAGACCAGACCACTACTCTATTGCATACTGTTTTGAAGGGAATTACGAAGTAGAGCTCTCTTTTCAGAAATACAATTTGACTCCTGGTAATCTAATGTTTTTTAAACCTGGAGAAATTCACCATTTAATAGCTGCTCACAATTACAAAGGCTTCTTAGTTACTTTTAGCAAACACTTCTTTCTAACTAAAACCAACTGGATTCCTGAAGTAATTACGCAACCTTTTTTTATGGAAGGAAGCAATAGTTTGATGGAGCTTAAACAAGAAGATCAGGATAAGTTAGACTTTTACTTCAAAGCATTACTCTTGAAAAACAAGGAGCAATACAACTCCAACAAGAAAAAGATCATTCGCACCTTAATTGCTGGACTTTTATTTGAAATAAATGCTTTGTATCCAAAAGCAAACAAAAAGGAAGAACACAATAAAAGCAGATACAAAACGGTTGTGCGCAATTTTAAAGAGCTTCTGCAAGCTCAGTTTATGAAAGAAAAAGAAGTCTCTTACTATGCCGATAAGTTACACGTAACATCAGGACATTTGAGCGACATCTTAAGAACTGAAACTGGGAAAAGTGCCAAAGAGCATATACAAGACAAGATTATTCTTGAGGCTAAAGTATTGCTACAAGGAAGCCACTTAAGCATTGGAGAAATTGCTCAAATGTTTCAGTTTACGAATGACAGTTCATTCATTCGCTTCTTTAAAAATAAAACAGGATTAACTCCGGCTAAGTATAGATTATCGAGGTAATTGCTCTTGCGAATACTTCTGCTGCACAAAAGTGATCATGGTATCACAATCAAAATCAGGATCCTTAACCAATTGCTTCCAGAGTGCATCAACAATAAGTAAAAGCAATTCCGTTTCCATTATTGGTTTCGGATAACCAATTTCATCAAATGCTTCAACCAACAATTTATGAACCGGTTGCATAAAGTTAGCGTGTGCTTCTTTGGCAGCCGGTTGATTCATCATACGTGCCTGCATTTTCCAGAATATAGGGTGTTTGTTTACCAAGTGAGATGGTAATTCCAACACCTTAAAAACCAATGCTAAAGGATCTTTTTCATTCAACATTCCTTTGTTGCTCAAAATCACTTCAGAATAACCCGTTTTAAGAACTGCGCGAAGCAATCCCTCTTTGGTATGGAAGTGTTTAAAGATTAAAGCCTCAGATACTTTTGCATGTTTTGCAATCATAGCTGTAGACGTGTTTGGGTAACCGTTGTCACCAAACAATTCCATGGCTGAGTATATTAGGGCTTCTTTTCTATTTAACATCGGAAATACTTGTTGTTACATGCAAAAGTATTATAAATGCAGCGAATGCAAATACTCATTAGTAAAACGAATTCAACAATCTCATTTTAATAACTGAAAATTATACAAACACCTTTTTAAGTGGATTAAAACTTATAATTGCTTTTATCGTATGTAGTTCATTCAGGCGATAAATACCAACCAAGCGAAATGGAAATTAAAGAACCTTTACCGTTTAAAGTTTTAAAAAAGACATTCCCCTATCTCGAGAAGCTCACCCCTTCTCTTGCAGAAAATATAGCTACACGATTTTTCTTAACCCCTATTCGTTTTGGGTTTACTAAAGACGAAAAAGCCTTTTTACCTGGGTTAACTCCCTTCGAATTGAAATTGAAAAATCACTCAGTTACCGCATATAAATCAGGATCTGGACCAGCCATAATTTGTTCACACGGTTGGGCAGGAAGAGGTGTTCAATTCAGGAAGTTTGCTCCTCAAATCATTAATGCAGGATACACTTTTGTATGTTTTGATGCTTGGGGACACGGAAACTCAAAAGGAAAACAATCAAGTGTATTCAACTTTGCTGAAGCCATCGAGAAATTACTGCATGAATTTCCTGAAACGGCAGGTGTTATTGGTCACTCTATGGGTGGGGTTGCTTCTGGTATTCTCATGGAAAAAGGAGTAAATATCCCAGCATTAATCACCATCGGTTCTCCAAGTATTTCTGAAGATATATTGAATGATTTCGCCAACGCCATTAATGGATCAAAAAAGGTGAATCAAGGCATCAAAAAGAAGTCTCTTGAGAAATATGGAAGAGACTTTGAAGAGCTCTCATTGTCTAAAACTATTAAACATGCATCAAACCCTGTATTATCTGTTCATGGTTCACGAGACAAAAGCGTAAATGTGAGTAACTTACATGCAATTAAGTCTGCTAACCCTGCTGTAGAAACACGAATTATTGATGATGCTGGTCATTTTAGCATTTTAAAAAACGAAACACTTATTAGTGAAATAGTTGCGTGGATTGATCAACAATATTCAAAACAAAAATGATTATACATTCTAGTGATTTTCTAACTTAGAACTTGTTACACACTTTACTATACCAACAAACCCATGCGAAAGCAAGTCAGATTAAAATACATTCTGGCCACCGTAGTTGCTGTATCTCTTTTGCTTTTTAACCAAGCTTTTATCCAGTATTGGTTAAATCAAAAACAAGATGATGCCAAAAAGATTAATATGGCTGGTCGCCAACGGATGCTTTCTCAAAAATTAAACCTTGAGCTATATAGGCACATCCATTCAGACGGATCAATTAAAGAGGTTAATAACACTTGGGAAGCATGGAATAAAGCACATTACCAGTTATTGAATGGAGATGAAGAGCTTGGTATTGAGCCTGCTGTAAATGAATCAGTAATTCTGGCTTTAAATGGCGTTGAACATTTTATTGCACAAGCAAAAGAAATAGTTGAACGAGATAACATTACAGATAAAGACATCAATGAACTCTACGCCAACCAAATTCAGTTTCTTGCTGGAATGGAAGGTGTTGTTGGTTTACTCGAGCACATTAGTAATGATAAGTTGAGATATATAGTAACCACTGAGATTATACTAGCTCTATTGTCTATTGCTGTTATCATTTTTGAAGTTCTATACATTTTTAAACCTATTTCAGTTCGCTTGATGAATCAACTATTAGAAATGAGGCGAAAAGATGACACACTTCGCGGAATTTCTGAGAATTCAATTGAGGCAATCACAGTAATGGATACCAACTTTAATATTGTTTACACCAATAAGGTTGCTCAAACTATGTACGCTCACATTCAAGGATCTAAATCTCCACAGATTGGTGATAACTGTAAAGACTTCCCACTCGGTAATGAACCTCTTTTTACAGAAAGTTATCAAAGTGTGATGCAAGGAAATGTAGAGCAATTTGAATATGAAAATGATGGCTCTACCTATTTATTCTTGGCATTTCCACATGTAACTGAAGGTGATTCCTCAATCAAAGGCATCGTAACCATTGCTCAAGATATCTCTACAATGAAAGAGCAAGAGGCTAAAATCAAAGATCAAATGAATCGATTTAGGGAGATTGCTTGGGAACAATCACACGAGGTTAGGCGTCCACTTACAAACGTTCTTTTATGTGCATCTTTACTCAAAGAAACGCAATCTGAAGAGTTAAATGATGAAGCCAAACAATACATTGAGTTCATCAATAAAGAAGCTAGAACCTTAGACGATATTGTACGTAAGATTGTCGAGAAAACTGAAGAAATTCCCGGCTTATCTCCTGATTATCAAATCAAACCCAAAGAATATTTAGATTAATCTAAAAACAGAAAGAGTCTGAAAAATACTTCCAAACTCTT
>MDTF01003222.1_pt1 | contig 19869 bp, 15 predicted proteins | sample 811191 | NCBI WGS metagenome assembly MDTF01 (sample SAMN05326649, study PRJNA326480) | marine metagenome | isolation source: seawater | place: Southern Ocean | collected 2011 | reverse complement strand
TTATATAAGAGAAATAAAAAATTCAAAATTTAAAAATTTAAGAGGTATTGAATATAATTTTTTCAAAAAGCAAATCAAATTCTATAAAAAAAACTTCAATATAATTTCTCCTGATGATTTAATTGAAATACTAAATAAAAAAAAAAAATATAACAAACCTTGTTTATTATTAACTTTTGACGATGGTTATATCGATCATTATAAATATGTTTTTCCATTATTAGTTAAAGAGAAAATTAAAGGGTGTTTTTATCCCCCTATCAATATATTTAGAGGTGAGGTTCTTGATGTAAATAAAATACACTTTATTCTGGAAAAATGTCAAGACACCTTAATGTTGTTTGATGTTTTAAGATTATATCTAAAAAAAAATTATAATTTGGATATTAACAAAGAAAAATTAAAAAAAATTAACTCTATATCTAAAATAAATCCTACATCAATTCCTGAATATGATGACGCAAGTACAATTCTAATTAAGAAATTGCTTCAAAACTACTTGCCAGCCAAAATAAGGAAGAGTGCCTGCAACTATTTATTTAAAAAATTTGTCAAAATTGATTTAAAAATATTTTCTAAACAATTGTATCTTAATTTAAAACAACTAAAAGAAATGGATAAAGCTGGAATGCACATAGGTTGTCATGGAGTTAATCATATTAGATGGAAAACCTGGAGTTTTAAAAAACAACTAAACGAAATTAAAGAATCGAAAAAATTTTTTGATAAAAAAAAAATCAATACCAAAAATTTTTCTGTTTGTTATCCGTACGGATCTTACAATCAAAATTCAGCAAAAGTTTTGGAGAAATTAGGTATTAAGTTTGGATTAACATGTGATCATGGAAATTTTACAGTCAATAAAAAATCTAACAAGTATAAATTACCAAGATTTGATGCAAATGATTTTTTAAAAATATAGACTAAATGAATTTAATTTTCGTATTACGGAATTTTAGTTTTTTAATATTATATTTCCCTGACGGTTTATCTACTAACTTGAAATAATGACAATCACCTTTCATACCATGTACATGTTTCCAGTTTCTATTAAAGTGATTTTTTAGGAAATTTGCATTTCTGTTCTTCCATCAACTATAATAATTGTTCCAGGTTCTAAAAAATATTCTATGAATAGAATATCAGCTGACATTGGCACTCTATTAGTTGGTAAGAAACTATATTGATATGGCTTGCTTAATTTTACTTAATTCATATTACAGCCAATGTTCGACCTGAATGTATAAATTATATCCTTCTTTTTCAGAATTATATGATTACATCTTTACTGTTCAATAAATGAACACTATATATACATTTAATATTATGAATAAATTTAAGTATACAAAAAGTATAAAAAGAACTTGTTTCGCTCATCCAAATTCGCCACATAAAGAAATGGTTAAAGAAAAATTAAAATTATTTCATTTTGGAATGAAAGATATTGGTTATGGTATTTGCAAAAAATGTGGGTTAACCTTACAAACTACCTCGCCTACTTTAAAAGAAATTATAGGTTTTTATAAGCAAAATTTTTATTGGGAAAATTTTAAAAAGAACAATCTAACAACAACTCCCGAGGTACACAAGGTCACAAGTATAAAGAGACAAATAGGAATAATTAAAAGAGAATGTGTTCCTTTTCCAAAAAGTGTTCTGGAAGTTAGTTTAATGAGTTTATATAATTTAATTCAATTTAAGAAAAATGGTTCAAAAATACTCCACGGTTTAGAACCGAGTATTTCATTGACAAAAAATCTTGAGGATAAACACAAGATTAAGATATTTAATAATATAATTGAAAAATTTAAATCAAAGATAAATTATGACTTAATTTTAATGTCTCATGTACTGGAACACCTTCCAAATCCATCTATTGCAATAAAACAATGTTATCTTAATCAGAAAGAGGGTCAAAAAATTTTTGTTGAAGTTCCACTTTTTGAAAAGACCGAAACTTATTCAGCATCAGGTCTTAATGTTGAACATCTATATTACTTTGATGAAAATAATTTTGTAAATATGCTTAAACAAAATGGCTATGAACCTTTGTCTATTGAAAAAATATACGAGTCTACACATTTACCATTTATTTCTGTGCTCGCTAAAAAAGTTTCTAAAAAAAAAGTTAAAAGCCAAACATCATATTTAAAATTTAACTACGAGAAACAACTACTAGAAATTAATAAATATAAAAAGAATGTTAATAAAATTTATTCTAATGTTGGTAAAGTTTTAAATAAAATATCTAAAAAAAATGATATGTATTTATTTGGAGCGGGGTTGTCCGCAAGTAGCTTTATATATTATTCAAAGATCGACAAAAAATTTAATATTAAGGCAGTATTTGATAATTCTTCAGTTAAAATAAATAAATATTTATGTGATATGAAAATAATAAAACCTGATTTAGAAAAATTGAAAGAAGGCTCAAATGTTGTAATAACAAGCTTTGGTACCACCAATCAAATTCTTAAAAAATTAAGCAAGAATGTTAAAAAAAAGATTAATTTCTATAGCTTTGATAGAGACTTCAATTTTAAAAAGATCAAAAATTTTCAATTAATTAATGAATTAGAGCTCTAGTAAAAAAAATATATTTGTTGATAAATTACTTAAATATAATATCTTTTTGATATGCTAAATTTCAATAAAACCGAAAACAAACAACTAACAATTAAGCCAAAAAAATTAGTTTTTAAAACTCCCCCTAGAAAGCAAATTTCTCAATTAGATTCTTTACCTTTTTATGATAGGTCCCTTGTTGATTATGAGAATTATCATAAATACATTGGACATGCGGGTGTAAAACATTCTATCTCTATTCAAGCAACTAGAGGATGTCCATATAGATGTTTTTATTGCGATGTTTATAAAACAACATTGCACCATTTCAGGCGGTCAGTGGATAATATTTTTGAAGAAGTCAAAATGTTAGCTGATCTAGGTGTAAAAAGAATTGAATTCATAGATGATATATTCAATGTTAAACAAAAAGATTTTAAAGATTTTTTTCGATTAGTACTTAAGCACAAACTAAAGCTTAATTTTTTCTTCCCTAGTGCTCTTAAAGGTGACCTACTTGATGAAGAAGGTATAGACTTAATGGTTGAAGCAGGAGGGCTGGGTGTCAACATATCCCTTGAAAGTGGATCAGATAGATTGCAAAAAGTTATGAGAAAAAACCTTAATTTAGAAAAATTTTATAATAACGCTAGATATATAACTGAAAAGTATCCACATGTAGTTTTGGGTTTAAATGCAATGCATGGCTTTCCAACGGAAACAGAAAAAGAAGCTATGATGACGTTAGATTTCATAAAAAGCCTAAAATGGATTCATTTTCCATACCTATTAACAGTTAGAGCTTTCCCAAATACTGAAATTGAAAAATTTGCTAGAGAGCAAGGTATCCCAGATGATGTAATAAAAAAATCACAAGATTTATCGTATGAAGATACCGCTCCATCACTTACTTTTTCTCAAGATTTTACTAAAGGGGTTAAAACTATTTTCTTGAAAGATTATGTTTTAAATAAAGAAAGACTATTATCCGTTCTACCGCATCAAATGAAAAATTTTTGTGAAGATGAACTAAATCAAAAATATAGTAGTTATTTTCCAACAAAAGTTAAAACATTAGATGATTTATTAAAGTTGGCTCGTATTAAAAGATCAGAGCTAACAACCCAAACTTTCTTGGATGAAAAAAAATTAATAGTTCCAAATCTTAATTCAAATATACAAAAAAAATTCAAACCAATTAAAAAAAATAAAGATGCTTTTAAAATTCTATGGATGAACTTATCTGGCTATTATTCGAGTGGAGCCGATTCACAAGAAAGAAAATTAATGGAACCACCATTAGGACTGATAGCCTTGCAAAGTTATCTAGACAGAGAGTTTAAAGAAAAAATTGATGGTCGAATAGTAAAATCAGGACTAGATTTTGATAGTAATGAAGAAATGAATAAACTTATTAAAGATTTTAAACCTGATATTATAGGAATAAGTGTTATGACGTTCTACAAAGACTTTGTTCATGGCGCTATTAAATCAATCAGGAATAATGATATTTCTACACCTATATTCCTAGGTGGGCCTTACCCAACTGGTGACTATGAAAATGCGTTAAAAGATCAAAATATTAATGCTTGTATGCTTGGAGAAGGTGAAATAACTATCACAGAGTTAGTTGGATTGATGATGGATAATGACAATAAACTACCAACACACGATATCCTAAAAAAAGTGCACGGAATGGCTTTAAGAAATAATGAGGAATTAAGACAAGAAATTCAAACACAACTGTCTAATTAAGATAGAAATCAGCCAAAATAGATGATTACTAAATCTAAAATAAACGAGTTTAAAAAAAACGGTTTTATTATAGTAAAAAATTTTGTAGAAAAAAAAGAAATAAATAAGGTTTTTAACCAAATGAATGTTGTACTAGATACAATATTTAATTTTAATAAAATTAAATTTGACAAAAAAATGTCATTGGATGAGAAATATTTTTTGCTTAAAAAAAAAAAACCAACACTTAAATCACATTTTTATGATTCAATAAGAATTTTAGATGGATTCAATAATGTTGTCTATTCCGAAAAAAGGACCAAAACTATAAAAAAACTCTTAAATACGAAAGCAGTATTTGTAACAAATCATAGGTTACGGACAGATCATAAAAAAGAAAAAGCAAGCTTAGCATTTCATCAAGAATTAAACAATATATCTACCAGTTCTGCTCTAATTTTTTGTCCTTTTGTTAAAGTAAATAAAAAAACTGGAACTTTATGTATAATTCCTGGTTCACACAAACATGGACATCTTATATTTAAAGACTCTAAAATTGCAGTAGAGCCTGGTCATAAAACAGGGGTAGTTGAAAAAATTCTAAAAAAAAAAGAAAAAATTGATTATAAAAATTCAACTGTAAAAAAACTTTTTAAAAAAGAAAACATACTTATACCAAGCTTAAATCCTGGAGATGCGGTAATTTTTAATAATTTTTTATTTCATGGCTCTACACCGTATGTCGGAAAAGGCCTCAGATGGACACTATTAGCAAATTATCACCAAATAAACAAAACACCCTACGTATTAAAAGAAAATTTTACCCCATCTAAACAATATCCTCTGGAGTTGGGTTTACCGATGAGGATTTGTTATAAACAAAATTTAAATAAAATTCTTTAAATACTTGGCCTGTCTTGATCACCATCCCCTTTAAATATTCTCACATTCCCATTTGCATTATATCTTCGGTATCCAGCAGAAATAGCAACATTTTCATTAACAAACGGTTCAAAATAATTTGGAATAATCATCTTTAGTTTTTTTTCTATTAATCCAGATTTTTTTAAAATATTTAAAGGAATACCAAAACTGTGGAAATCTAAATATTCAGCATTATATTTTTTTAAAATTTCAACAAAAAAATTTTTTAAAAGTGCAAAAGAATTATTAGAGCCAACATAATCTACAAATCTTATTATATTTGTATTTTTATAATTCAATATTCGAAATACACATAAACTAATAATACTTTTTTCATAAACAGCATAAATATCATATTTATATATTGGATGTTTTAAGTAACGATTGATCAAGTAATCTTTCGATTTGGTCGGTAATTGATGTTTAAATAGATTATCAATATTTATTTTTTTTAAATGAGTTAAATTTTTAATTTTTTGAAACTTTATCCTAGATATAGAATTTTTTTTCATTTTAACAAATTTTAGAAAAAGAGAATTATCTAAAATTTTAAATTTTTTTATAAAAGGAGAAACTATAAAATGATGATTTAATTCTTTAATTTTTTCATATTTTTGAGATCTATGGAACTTATAAAAACGAGAATCTAGACCAACTGCCACGTCTAGGTTAGGTTTTAATAATTTAAAAGTTTTTTGAAATAATCTTAATGCAATAATAAGATTTTGTTTTTCTAAATTAGACCTTTTGTTTTTTTTAAAACCTTTAACAGTCCATAATGATCCAAAAATATGCCGATTATTTGATAGTCTTTTATCAAATTGATCTAGTGGAATATAAAGATAAATTCCTACTAATTTATCTCCTTGTTTAGCAATAACACAATTAATTTTTTTATTTTGATATTGCCATTTAAAAAGTTTGTCATTTTTTACAAGAATATGATTTTTTTTAAAATTTAAATTTATAAATTTTTTAATTATATTTATATCTTTATTCTGTGCTAATTTTATTACCAGTTTATTATTTTTCATGTATCTATAGGTTTAATTAATTGAATTGAATTGAATATAAAAAATTTATAGTATATTAAAAAAATATACTATATTGTTCAATAATTGAACTAAAATAATTTAAAAATATTCCTAGTAAAATAATAAAGTGATTATAAGATAGAAAAAACCTTAATAAATGAAAAAAAAATATATAATATTTGGTAGGCCGTATTTAGGAAATGAAGAAATTAAATCTGTTACAAAAGTTATTAAATCAAAATGGATTGGTAGTGGACCAATCACAGAACTATTTGAAAAAAAATTCAAAATTTATAAAAAATCCAAATATACTCTTTCTGTTAATTCATGCACAGCAGCATTACACTTATCATTAATATATTGTGGTATTAAATATAATGATGAAGTTATAACTACTCCAATGACTTTTGCTTCAACAATTAATTCAATAATATTAACAGGAGCCAAACCAATTTTGGCAGATATTGACCCAAATAATTTTAATATTGATCCAAAAGAAATAGAAAAAAAAATAACAAAAAAGACAAAAGCAATATTAATTGTTCATTTTGCTGGATTACCGTGTGATATGAAAAGTATAATAAAAATAGTAAAAAAATATAAACTAAAACTTATAGAAGATTGCGCACATTCTATTGAGAGCAAATATTATAATAAACATGTGGGTAATTTTGGAGACACAGGATGTTTTAGCTTTTATAGTACCAAGAATCTTACTACTGGAGAGGGTGGAATGATTACATGTAATAAAAAAAATATTTATAAGAAAATGAGAGTAGCACGACTTCATGGTTTATCAAAAGATGCCTGGAAAAGATATCTACCCGATAATATCAAAACTGCAGTTAAATTTGAACACTATGATGTGACTGAAATTGGATTAAAATATAACATGATAGACATTAATGCTGCAATGGGTCTGGTTCAACTTAAAAAATTAGATAATTGTTGGATAAAAAGAAAAAAATTTTTTGAACTATATAAGAAAAAACTTATAAATTTACCTATTAAAACTCAAGAATTTGAAAATAAAAATATTAAGCATGCGTACCATCTTTTTTTAATAGTCATAGACAAAAATAAAACTAAAAAAAATAGAGATGATTTGATATTATTTTTAAAAAAAAACTACATAGGATGTGGAATTAACTATAGAAGTGTTACTGATATGAGCATATACAAAAAAAAATTTGGGTGGAATATTAATACTTGCAAGAACTCCAAATATTTAGGAGATAACACACTTAGTCTGCCGTTAGATCCAAACCTAACAATTAAAGATGTAAATTTTATTTGTGAAAAAGTACAAAAATTTTTTAAATCATAAAATAGTTTTTAGATGTGATGCAGCCAATATTCCTGAAATAGGATCTGGTCACGTATACAGGTCTATAATAATAGCAAAATTTCTTAAAAAAAAATTTTACTTAAAATCTAATCAAATTGTGTTTTTGGTAAAAACTAAAAAAAAGTATATTAAAAATTTAGAGATATTAAATAAGTATAAATTTAAAATCATAGAAATAAACTATAAAATTAAAGATTATTCAAAAAAAGAAGCTGAGCAATTAAAAAAAATAAAAGCAAATTTATTAATTATTGATAGATTAGGAAAAGTAACAAAAAATTTTTTTGAAATAATTAAAAATAGCTATAAAAAAAAAATAATAATTGATGACTCTTCACTTCATAGAAAATTGTTTGATTTAAGTTTAAATCCTTTGATACAAAATGTTCCTGATTTTAATACCAGCAGAATAGGTTATAAATATTTAATCTTAGACGATTTTAAAAAAAACAATATAAAAATAAAGAAAGATATTAAGAATATATTTATTTTCTTTGGTAGTTTTGACAGTAAAAAATTAACATCTAGAGTTATCAAATCATTAGAGAAAATAAACTTGAGATTAAATCTTATTATACCATTAACATATAAAAATATAATTAAGAAACTTAAATCTAAACATAAAATAATATTTTTTAAACCTGAAAAATACTTAAGTGAACTTACAAAATCAAATATAGCAATCATTGCTGGTGGTTTAAGTTTATTTGATGCAATTTTAAATAAAAAAAAAACTATTTGTATTCCCCAATATAAACATCAAGAAATTAATGCAATAAAAATCTTTAAAATGAATGCAATTAAATATCTAAGTCCAAATAATAAGAAGTTTAATACGACACTAGTAAATCTATTTTTAAAAATTTATAAAAATAAACAATATCTTAAAAAAATTAATACTATTCAGCAAGGAATAATTAATATAAGAAAGATAAATAATACCCTTAGATTAATTTCAAATGTTTATGATAAATCAAAAAATTAATAAATTTTTATATGGATTTGAAATCTTATAATGAAAAAAAATTTTTTTAAAAAGTTAAACAATTTTATCATTGCGGAGGCTGGCATAAATCATAGTGGAAATATTAAAACTGCTTTAAAATTAGTTGATGTAGCAAAAAAAAATGGTGCAAGTGCAGTTAAATTTCAAACCTATATCACGGAAAAAAGAATTAAAAAAAAGTATAAAACAATTTTTAATATACTAAAAAAATGTGAATTAAAATTTGATGAGTTTAAAATAATAAGTGACTATTGTAAGCATAAAAAAATTATTTTTTTTTCAACTCCATTTGACAAAGAGTCTGTCAATTTTCTAGATAGCATAAATGTGAAATTATTTAAAATTGCCTCATTTGATATTGGTAACTATGATTTAATTAATGAAGTTTTAAAGACTAAGAAACCAACAATAATCTCAACAGGAATGGCAACATTAAAAGAAATTGATAAAGTTCACAAGATTTATAAAAACAAAAAAGTAGACTTAGCGTTACTACATTGTGTTTCTTCATATCCAAATAAAGATGCAAGTTCATATCTTTCAAATATAAACTTTTTAAAAAATAGATTTAAATGTGAAATTGGAATATCAGATCATACAAATGATATTAAGATACCGATATATGGAAATCTGTTAGGTGCAAATTTAATAGAAAAACATTTAAAAATAGATAACAATCATCAATGTGTAGATGCTCCAGTATCAATAACTGGAAAACAATTAAGTATACTTAAACTAGAGACGGATAAGATTAAGAAAATTTTAAATGTAGCTTCTTTTGGAACCAGAAAAGAAGAAAAAGGATCCATAATATTTAAAAGAAATAAGATATTATAAATGCCCTATAAAGTTCAAATTTTAACAGATAAAAATTCTTGGCTTTTTAAGAATCAAAACAAAATACCAAATAAATATAAAAAATATTTAAAAAATAATTTATTAATCAATCATCTCCAAATCAAAAAAAATTATGATATAACGTTAATAATTAGTTATTATAAGATAATACCTAAAAAATTCTTGTCATATTCAAAACATAATTTAGTTATTCATGAGTCAGATTTGCCAAATGGACGTGGTATGTCACCTTTATATTGGCAAATATTAAAAGGAAAGAGAAAAATTACTTTTACTTTATTTGAGTGTTCCAAGAATATGGATGATGGAAAATATTATTTTAAAAAAAACTTTTATTTCGGTCCAACATTAGTTTATGAAGAAATTAAAGAAAGGCAACTAAAATGTGCATTCGAACTTATTGATCTTTTTTTAAAAAGATATGCTAAAAATAAATATATTAAAGACTATTCTCAAAAAGGTAAAGTAACATATTTTCCTAAAATACAAACTTCTTTTAGTGAGTTAAATATTAATAAAACTATAAAATCTCAAATTGATAAATTAAGAACAAGAGATAATAAAAATTTTCCTGCATATTTTTTTTATAAAAAAAGAAAATATATTATTAAACTAAATTAATATTATGATTAAAAAAAAATATTTAGCAATGCTTACAAGTTTCCAAAGTCTTGAAGGAGGAATATTTCACATCCAAAGATTAACCTATCAAAAAATATCTGAAAATTTTGAAAAAGTTTTTATAATTAATAGTCAAAATTTACGTTTTTTTCCTAATTTTGCTTGCAAATATTATATGGAAAAAAAATATACAGAGTCTAATTTTGAACCTCCCTTTCTCCCTAAAAACTTTATACTTTTTAATCCAAAAAATTTAAAAGAATTTTCTGATTTTTTAAATGACAAAGAATTAATTATTATCAATCACATTAATAAACATTTTTTTGACTTGAAAATACAAATGTTAATAAAAAAATATAAATTCAAACAAATACAAATAAGTAATCTTGGTGTTGAAGGTGCAGTTCCTCAAACAACTAGTAAAGAATTTAAACATTTTTTTAAAACTATGCTTTTTTATTTAAACCAACAATTATTTAATAAGATAACTGTATTGCTAACCAACTTTGGCATTGTGCCAAAATTAGATGTTAGATTTTTTAGTAATTTGAAACATTTAGATAATATAAAAAAAAATAAATTTAAAAATTTTCTTCATAAAAAGAAATTTTTGTGGGCAAAAGAAATAAAATTGGTCAATAGTATGGCTTACGACATATTTCTTGAAAATAAATTACAAATTACTGACAAATATATAGTTCATTTAGATGCAGGTCTCAATATTCGACATGAAGTTGAATTAAGAGGATTATGGCCTAAAGATAAAGTTATAAAACATTATTATTATCTAGAAAAATTTTTAAAAAGATTATCTAAAGAATTTGGTAAAGAAGTTATTGTTACAATACACCCAGGTTATGATCTACAAGAGCATCAACATTATTTAAAGAATTTTAAAGTGTTAAAATATAAAACCACTGAATATATTTATAAATCTTTTATGATCACTTCATTTGAATCAAGCGCTATAACTGATGGAATACTACTTAAAAAAAAAATTCTAGGTTTGCACTCTGATTTTATGTCTGAGAATGAAATATTTCATTCACATGCTATGGCAAGAAATGTAGGATATACAATTCTTAATACTAAAAAAGATTATAATTTTAACAAAGAAAAGCTTTTATTGGAAATGAAACAAAATGTCATATCAAATTATGAAAATTATATTTCAAAATATCATTGTTTTAAACCAAATATAAGTGGCTCACAAGAAATAGTAGATACAATTAAAGAACGTTTTTTTAAAAAATAATATATTATTAATTTATTTTATTTTAAAAGGATTAAGATCAATTACTTAATTAACTGTACTATTATTTTTTTATTTAGAAAAAATTATATTTTTTTATTTCTTAAAAATTTAAAATTTGACCAAACTTTTTTAAAACACTTAATAACTAAATCTACTTCTTTTTCTGAATATTCATAAGTACAGAGTTCTAACAAAATTAATTTATCCTTATTAAGATTTTCAGCATTGGGGCATATTCCTTTTTTATAGCTAATATTTTTTCTTGTAAATTCCGCAGTCCATGGGAACCCTTTCGTTCCATAAGCAAATTTTTTTTGATATATTGGTAACAAATGCAAAATAAAAAATTTATCCACGATATTATCAAGGCCTTCTGCTACCAGGGCATCATAGATTTTACTCTTTTTTATTTTTGTAATTTTTTCATCAATTAATAGCGCATATATATAAAATGCATGCGTGCAATTTTTTTGAATTGATGGTGTTTTAATTCCTGGCAATTTGCTTAATGCTATAGTTAATTTTGAAGCAATTTTTTGTCTTCTATAAACTTTATTTTTTAATTTTTTTATTTGCTCAATCCCTATTGCACTTTCAATTTCACCTAATCTAAAATTATGACCAATCATATTTGGTGTAAAATTATTGATATTACTACTAACCACTGCCTCCGCATGATTCCTAATATGCCTAAGTCTCTTTGCATATTCACTATTATTTGTAATTAAAATTCCACCTTCACCTGTATTAATATGTTTGTGACAATTTAAACTAAAACCGCCAATATCTCCATGGGTTCCAGAATATTTCTTATCATAATATGTTCCTATTGACTGTGCATTATCTGTAATTACTTTTAAATTATTCTTTTTTGCAATTTTATTAATCATTTTCATATTTGCTGGATGACCAAATATATCAACAGCTAAAATTGCTATTGTTTTATTTGTAATATTTTTTTCTATTGACGTAGGATCAATATTAAAAGTTTCTGTTTCAATATCTGCAAATATAGGAATAGCATTCCAATGCAGTATAGCTGTTGCAGAAGCACACATCGTCCATGTAGTTACGATTATTTCATCTCCAGGTTCGGTGCCAATTGCACCTACTGCAGCTATTAAACCCGATGTCCATGAATTAGTTGTAATAGCATGTTTTACTTTAAAGTATTTTTCTAAATATCGTTCAAATCTTTTAACATTATAACCTCCATAAAATTTAGGATTTTTTTCTCCCAAAAAGTCAGAAAGTGTGCCTTTTTTTAAAACTTTAATGGCTGCATTAATATCTTTTTTATCTATTGATATATATTTTTTAAATTTTTTTTTTATTAACTTTGGGCCACCGTATAGTGCTAAATTACTTGATTTCATATTGTTATATAATTTTATTAATTAGTTTTAGAGTTTCTATAGCCTCATTACCTTCACACAGATAGGATTTTTTTCCTATTAAAGAGAAGTGGAGCTGATTTAAAACATTTAGTTGGCAATTAATCATATCATTTTTAATATTAATAATTTTCTTATTAGGAATATTATCTTCCTTATATAATATATCTTTTTGAATTTTTTGCCATTGGATTTTTTCTCCTCTTTCTAAATAATGTATTCTTCCCATTGTAGAAATAATTTCTATAGATGCATATGAGTATTTAGGAAAATTTAAACCAATGAAAAAAAAACATTTATTTTTAAAATTTAATATAAAATTTTTACCAACTAATTTTTTATTACCCTTGTCACTTTCAATTAATTTTATACTACCACTTTCACCAAACCAAAATTGTAATAAGTTAATCAAGTGCGAAGCTTGATTTAAAATGTTACCATCATAAAAAACAGTTCCTTTGCAGACATTAATGAAATTATTATTTATTAGTTTCAAGATTTTGATCGCTCCAGGATCTGCTGTTCTCATATAATTTACAAATAATTTTACTTTTTTTTTTTTACAAATCTTTAAAATTTTATTTGCTTCTTGATAATTATTACCAAATGGTTTTTCACATAAAATTGAAGTAATTGTTTTATGGTTTTTTAGAATTTCTTTGATTATTCTATAGTGAGTAAGTGTAGGTGTTGCAATAATAGCTAATTCTGGATAGATTTTATTTTTAATGTTTGAAAGATTTTCATAACAAGGAATTTTATATTTCTTTATAAATTTATCTCGATTAATTTTATTTAAATCTATACAACCAATTAATTTAAAATTTTTGTGTTTTTTTATTGCTTTGTAATGTGTCAAAGTAACATTTGGAGTGTGCTCATCATATCCAATACCGATTTTCCCCAAACCAATAATTATAGTATTAATTTTTTTATTCATAAGTTATATGATTTTTTTAAAATCTAATATTCCTTTATGAGGTAGATCACATTTATCGTTTTTTGAAGGAATACAACTAATTACTTTTTTTTTTGCAATTAAACCTAAAACTAATGCCACAGTATTAATTCCTACTATGATATCATGCTGTAATATTTCATCAAATATATGTTTATCTTTTCTAATTAAAATTTTATTAGGATAATTTTTAAGCCATTTAAATTTTTTTACTTTTTCTTGTGGATGAAACCTAATAGTTATTTTATTAATTTTTAATTTTAATGAAGATAAATTATCTAAAAAAAATTTTATGCATTGTGCAGCATTATAACTTTTTTTTTGACTCGGATTGACCCACTCAGAAAGAAAAATGACATTCTTGCCTACTGATTCATCTTTTTTATCTTTAAATAATTTAGCTTTTTTTTTAAATTCATCAAAATATAAATTTTTTTTTAATACAATTTTAGTTTTGAAATTTTCTTTTTTAGCTATTTTTAAAGCATAGTTATCTGTTACCCATATTTCATTGGGTAAGAATAGTTTTTTTTTTTTAATAAACCTCGATCTATATTCTACCCAATGGTCTAAAAGTGCTATTACTTTTTTTTTATTTTTTTTTGCTAAAATTATTCCATCTTTTTCAAAATTACTAGAAGTGCCTGTAGAGCATAAAACCCAATCGGATTTTCTGATAGCTTCTGATTTGCTTACTATCTTTATTTTATTAAATTTTTGTTTAAATATTTTAATTGCAGGACCTGATAAAGCTAAATAAAATTTTTCTTTTTGATTTAAGGCAAATCTACAAGCTAATTCTGCTCCTCCAGCATCTTTGCTAATTATTGAAAACATTCTAATTTATCTTACCTAAATATCTTCCCATAGAATTAGTTATTATTTATAGATTTTTTTACTTTTCTCATTTTTGATCAATTGATTATTCTAATTTTTATTATTAATTCTTTATACATATTTATATTTCAACTTAATAGATCTTTTCTATTTTTTTTATATTTTTTTCTACTAATATCAGAAATTTTTTTCATTTTGTTATCACTTTTTATAATTTTAATTATATTATTTGCGGTAGGTTGAATTTTTTTCAATTTTATTTTTTTTAAAATATCTTTAACTAACAATAAATCATCTTTATAATCTATACTGAACTTATAATTGGAGATATTTTTTTTTCTTTTTAAAGTATCGGTTTTGAATTGATCAGGGTTTTTCCAAAAAAAATTTGTTACATGCTCTTTATCTTCTTTCAATTTTGTTAATTTTGTAAGTTTTAATAAAGATTTATATTTGTAAATTTCAATATCCATACCATCTGGATATTTTCCTTTTTTTGGAGGATTGGTATTCGCAAAATAGTCAAGTTTTTTTGAAATAAATATTTTTTTCATTCTTTTTATTAGTACTGGATCTACAAGAGGACAGTCCGATGTAATATGAATTATATTTTTTAAATTAAACTTTTTTGAACATTCAAAATATCTTTCTAATACATTTTTTTCTGATCCACGAAAAATGCTAACTTTTTTGTTTTTTGCAATTAACTTAATTCTATCATCTCTTTTTAAATTCGTCGTAGCAATAATTATTTCTTTATATTTAAAAATTTTTAGCAAGCTGTCTATTAAATATTCTAGCACCGATCTATGATCTATTTTTTGTAAAACTTTTTCAGGAAATCTAGTAGATCCAGTTCTTGCTTGAATAATTATTCCAAAATTCATATTAAAAACAATAATTTTTCATTATTTATTTTTGATTAATTTTTTCTTCAACACGCCCATTCTCTAAGTGTAATATTTTACTACATTTATCAAAAACGCTTTGTCTGTGTGAAACAATAATAATCGTTAATTGACCGCTCAATTTATACAAATCTTCAATTATTTTTTTCTCATTTTCGGCATCAAGAGCGCTCGTTGGTTCATCAAAAATTAATATTTTTGGCCTAAAATATAAGGATCTTGCTATTCCTATTCTTTGTTTCTGGCCACCTGACAGTTTTACTCCTCTATCACCAACCTGTGTATTTTCTTTATCTGGCAGTAATTTTATAAAATCTTTTAATTGAGCTAATTCTATAGCAGCAGAAAAATCTCGTTCACTAAATTCATCCTCACTTACTCCAAATGATATGTTTGCTTTAATACTATCATCTAAAAGATAAATTTCTTGAGGGACATAACCAATTTGTTGTTGCCAATTATTTGAGGATTCATTTATGTCAAAATCATCAACTAAAATTTGGCCCATTGATGGTTTTAATAATCCAGTCATCAAATCAACTAGTGTACTCTTACCAGCACCAGAAGATCCTGAAATCCCAATTATATCACCGTATTTTACTATAAAAGAAGCTTTATCAAAAATTTTAAATTTACTTTTTGGATAATTGTAATCTAGATTTTTTATCTCAATCTTATCTTTGAATATAATATTTTTCCTCTTTTCATACTTTTTTAAATTATGATTAGATAAATATACTTCTTTCATATTTAATAACTCATCGGCAATTTGTTTAAATGAAGCTGCTTGATACTTCATGGTTGCTATAGATGAAGAGATAGTATTAAAAGATGGAATTAATCTAACAGATGCCACTGTTATTAACGCTATAAGCGGAATAAAATTTTCAAATGGCTTTTCAAGAAATACAAATGATACAGAAACAATTACTACTGTTAAAATCGCCATAATCTCCAAAAATAACCTTGGTAAAGTAACAATAAAACTTTGATAAAAGGTATCTTCTTCTATTATGTCTGTGTTTGTTTTAAATAAATTAAACATAAATTTTTCTTTATTTAATATTTTTGTTTCTTTTATTGATCCTAACGCATGATTAAGAGCTTTGATTTGTCTACCCCAATATTCTTGAATTCTTTCTCCTCTTTTTTTAGATCCTCTTCTAGACAAAATAAAAAATATAAATGTTACAATACCTAATAAAAAAAAAATTAGAGATGATACTTGTGGGTCAACAACAACTAACATCAAAAAAATCATAATCATAATTAGAGTTTCTTTGATAAGCATTATAAAGCTCATAATAAAGTATACGGCCTTGGTAATTTCTGAAGTTATATTTCTAATTAATTGTGCTGGATTTCTATTTATATGAAATTCATAACTAGACCCTATATAAGATTGAAATAAGTTATAATTAATATTTACTCTAATCTTTTTTACTACCAAATTATTGAAATAACTTACAAAAACCAAATAAAAATTCTTAATTAAAAAGATCAATAATAATATTATTGCCGAGTAGAGTGTTAAACTTTTTCTATCAAAATTATTAATAAAAGAAATATCAGAAAAATTAGATAAAGTGTTAATAAAATTATCTGGATTTACTATAATCATTGCAAATATGGGTATCGATCCAATGCCTATCAATTCAATTAATGTAGACAGAATAAGAATTAGAAATAACAATATTAAGCTAAATCTATCACTTTTAGTTGTTATTTGTTTGAATTTTTTAAACATGTAAATAAACCACAAAGATTAATTATTCATTAATGGTCAGGCACATTAAATATACATCAAATATGATACTTGTAAATAAATTTAAATTAACTATATTGTTCAATTATTGAACAATACAATAAAAATATTAAATTTTACTATTTTTATATTTAAATATATTTGAAATTAAATGAAGTTTATTAATTATACGTGCAAATTTTTTATTTGCATAATTGTTTCAGAAATTAGCGAATTAAAAAAAAACATTGAATATTTTAAATATTTATTTTTAAATGTTAATTTACTTAATTATATTTTTTACTTATTCAAAAAAACAACTAACCCGACTAACCCAATTAAGTCAAAAATATTTGCTAAATTTTTATATTTAAATCAAGTTAAGTGGAAAAAAATAGATAAGAATTCAAATAATAAAGATTCCACAATACTTATTGAAAGTTTTTTAAATCAACAATTTCACGCAGTTACAAGTATGATGATAGGAAAATATCTTCAGTTTTTTACAAACACTAATTGCATTGGTCTTATAAGGGCTGGTGATATTAAGGGTAGATTGTTATTTAGAAGCTTTGGCATTAAAAAGATTTATGAATATAAATTTGGTAGTTTTTTAACAAGATCAAATTATATTTTTAAATCTATTAAGATTTTATATAGTCTGAAAAATGTTAAAGATTTTTGCAATGTTGAACTTGATGGAATTGATATTGGTTTATTAAGTTATGATACATGGATAAGATATACTAAAATTCCTTCGTCAAAAAAAATTGATATAAGGCTAATTTTATTTTTTGCTAAAGCTCTTCATGCTTCTTATTTTTTTGATGAACTATATAAAAAAAATAAAATAAAAAAATTAGTTCAATCAGAGAAACAATTTATTCCTCACAGCATTTTATTTCAAAAAAGTTTAAAAAATAATGTCAAAGTGTACGCAAGAAACGGTGTGGATAATATAACTATAAAAATTTACACAGAGTTTAATCAGCGACACGAACCGAAAAATAGGTTTTCTGAAAAACTTTTATCAGCTGTATTTAAGCAAAATAAAAAAAAAGCAGTAAAAGAAATAGATTTATGGTTCAAATCACAAAAAAGAAGTAAAATTTATGGAAGGTCATGGGCTCCATTCGTTACAAATAATGAGAAAGTTATTTCAGTTTGGCAAAAAAAAACTGATGGATCGGAAGAACTAAAAAAAAAATCCTATAAAAAAACATTAAAGATTTCAGATTTAAAAGAAATTACAAAAGCTGAATTTTGTAAAAATTTAGGCTGGAGATATGGTAAGAAAATCGTTGTGGTATTTTTACCTTACATGATAGATGGGGTATATCAAAATGGCAGAAAAAATTTATATTTAGACAATTATTCATGGATAATAGAAACGTTAAAGATTGTTAAAAATATTAAAAATGTTAATTGGATTATTAGAGAACATCCTCAAGAAATTAGATACAATACAAAGTCAAACTACCCAATAATGTTAAACAACATATTAAAAAAAAATCCACACATCAAGAATTGCCCAATAAATATTAATCCAACTTGTCTCACAAAAATAGCCGATATAGCTCTTACTTGTAACGGTTCCGCTGGTTTGGAATATCAATCATTTGGGATACCATCGATCATAGCGGAAAAGTCTCCTTATTCTCATTTTGGCTTTAAGAATGTACCAAAAAATATTTATGAATATAAGAATTTACTTAAAAAAATACATTTAATAAAAAAACCAAGTATTCAGGAAATTCAGAAAGCTAAAGTTATTTTATTTACAAATTATATTTTATCACTAACTAATGCTTCATTTCTGCCTGATCATCTGCCACAATTTGAGACTCGTATGACGGTAAATGATGAAGAGTATTTTTGGTCACAAATAATTAAAAAAAATAAAAAATTTAATTTTGAAAATGACCCCTTTAAAAAAATGTTTAAAAAACAAATTGAATTAAAGAATAAACATACAATTAACTTTAATAAATTTAATTTCAAAAAAAAGAATTTCAACGATTACTATAGTTAAGATAAATCAGAGAAAAATTTTTGCGTAGGTATTTTCCAAAAACTTTCCTTAAGTATAACTTTTAAAAATTTTTGATCACTATTTCCATATCCATAAAATGTTTTTTTTATAGGTTTGTATTTTTTTACAAAATTACTAATCATTTTTATATTAAGATTCTTGATATCAATATTTTTAATTATTTTACTTTTTATCCTCTTGTACTGCCTATCTCCAATATTAATTGCTGGAGTAGAAAGCATTGGAGCCTCATAAATTGCTGAACTTGAATTACCAATGATATATTCTGCATTTTTTAATAAACTTAAAAAATATTCAAATCTAGTATTTTTTAATATTTTACATTTTTTATTTTTATTTTTTTTATAACAATCTATAATTAGATTGCTACCTGGATCATTATTGGGATATATCACTAAAAAGTTTTCTCCTGATTCTTTAACAAATTTTAAAATTTTTTTAGTATCATTTTTTAAAGTATCAACACGTGAAGTTACTGGATGCCATAGCAATATAGCATATTTTTCAAATTTGATTTCATATCTATTTTTTACTTTTAATATATTTGGTATTTTTTTTTTTACTATTGCATCTATATCAGGAGAACCTATATTAAAAATATTTTTACTTATCTCTCCCATTTTACTTACT
>MDTF01011639.1_pt1 | contig 19902 bp, 19 predicted proteins | sample 811191 | NCBI WGS metagenome assembly MDTF01 (sample SAMN05326649, study PRJNA326480) | marine metagenome | isolation source: seawater | place: Southern Ocean | collected 2011 | reverse complement strand
TTATTTTTATTTTTCTCAGTTTTTAACTTAATATTATATTTATTTTCTGAATTTTTGTTCGCAATTAATAAAATATTATTTTTTATCTTATATGCAATCTTTTTCGCACCTTCAATTTTTATTGTTTCTATATATATAGTTTTATTATCTTTTTTATAAATTTTTTCAAATCCACATGAAGCCAAAACTGTAAAAATTAATAAAGTAGTAATTATATTAGTTTTTATTCTCATAAAGTTATTTAATAAGATAATTAATTATTTTATTTTTAACAAATATTATTTTTATAATTTCTTTATTCATCAAATTTTCATTTATTTTTTTTATTAATTTTGTTTCATTTATAACATTTTTTTCATCTAAATCTTTTTTAACCTCAATTACTTCTTTTGTTTTCCCGTTAATTTGTATTGCAATTGTTACTTTTTCGTCTATTAAATTTTTTTTATCTATTTGTGGCCAAATATCCGGATCTTTTTCACCAAGTTGTTCAAGACATTCATAAGCAAGATGAGGTGTAAAAGGGATAAGAACTTTTAATAAATTTATAAAATTTTTCTTTAAACATTCATTGCTAATTTGTTCATTAGCTGCTTTAGAAAACAAAGTATATATACTGTACACATTTGCGATTACTACATTTAAATGGAACTTGTTAATTAAGCTAGTAATTTTTAAAATATAATTATTAAATGTAGCCTCAAATATTTTTTCATTTAGACCTTTTTTATCTTCTCTGTTGGCAATAATAGTACTGAAATTATAAATTTTTTGTAAAAATTTATAAGCCGCATTTACCCCATGGTTGGACCATTGAACATCTTTTTCAGGCGGGCTATCAGAAAGAATAAACCATCTAACTGAATCTGCACCATATGTCTTAATCATATTTTCTGGATCTATTACATTTTTTTTCGATTTTGACATTGATTCTGAAGGGCCTACAACTATATTTTTTTTATCATCTATTTCTTCTATCTCATCTGGACTCATCCACTTTCCCTCAAGATTTTTATACGTTTCATGGCAAACCATTCCTTGCGTGAAGAGCCCTTTAAATGGTTCTTTTTCAATTATTGTGGGATTATTTTTTTTAATAACCCGCATAAAAAATCTAGAATAAAGAAGATGAAGAATTGCATGTTCTACTCCACCAATATATTGATCAACGGGCATCCAATAATTTAAATCATCAACACTAAAAGGTTCTTCAATATTTTTTGGAGAACAAAATCTCATAAAATACCAAGAAGAATCTACAAAAGTGTCTAGTGTATCAGTCTCTCTAATTGCTGGTTTTCCAGTTTTTTTATATTTTGTTTTTTTCCAAGTTGGATGATTATCAAGGGGGTTTCCATTCTTATTTAAATCCACATCATTAGGTAAAATAATTGGGAGCTCACTTTTTTCAACAGGAACAACGGTCCCATCTTCTAAATATATCATTGGTATCGGACAACCCCAATATCTCTGCCTAGAAACACCCCAGTCTCTCAACCGGAAAGATATTTTTTTTTGTCCAATTTCTTTTTCCTCAATTAATTTAGTTATTTTTTTCTTTGCAGCGCCTATATCAAGTCCGTTCAAAAAATCAGAATTTATTAAAAAACCATCTCCTATATAAGGTTCTTTTAAATCTTCAGAATTATCAATTTTATTTTCTGAAACAACTTTAATAACTTCTAAATGATATTTTTTTGCAAAATCAAAATCTCTTTGATCGTGTGCTGGGCAACCAAAAATTGCTCCTGTCCCATATTCCATTAATACAAAGTTTGCTACAAAAATAGGAATTTTTTTATTTTTTATAAAAGGATGCTTGGCCCAAAGTTTTGTCGAATAACCATTTTTTTCAGCACTTGCTAGAGCTTCTTCTGTTGTTCCAACTTTTAAACATTCTTTTTTAAATTTTAAAAATTTATCATCAGATTCTAAGTTTTTACATAGCGGATGTTCCACTGAGATTGCTAAAAAAGAAGCTCCAAATAACGTATCGGGTCTAGTGGTAAAAACTTTAATATTTTCTTTTTTATCTGCTATTTCAAAATTAATTTCACAGCCAAGAGATTTTCCTATCCAATTTTTCTGCATTAATTTAACTTTTTCAGGCCAGTTTTCTAATAACTCTAAATCATTTATTAATTCATCAGAAAATTTTGTAATATTAAAAACCCACTGGGATAATTTTTTCCGCTCAACAGCAACTCCTGAACGCCATCCTTTTCCATCTATTACTTGTTCGTTAGCAAGAACTGTTTGTTCTTCAGGATCCCAGTTAACATAATTTTCCTTTCTCGAAACAAAACCTTCATTATATAAATCAATGAATAACGCTTGTTGGTGCTTATAATAATCTTTGTCACAAGTTGATATTTCTAGATCCCAATCAATTGATAATCCAAGCATTTTTAGTTGCTTTTTCATTTGTGATATATTTTTTTCAGTCCATTTTTGAGGATGCAAATTATTTTCTTTTGCAGCATTTTCCGCAGGTAAACCGAACGAATCCCAACCCATTGGATGTAAGACATTGAAGCCATTCAGGTATTTAAAACGTGCTATAACATCTCCAATTGTGTAGTTTCTAACATGACCCATATGTATCTTGCCTGAAGGGTATGGAAACATTTCTAGACAGTAAAATTTTGGATTATTTTTTGGTCTATTAATTTTTTTTTTTTTCAAAAATTAATTGCCATTTTTTTTCAATTAATTGAAAGTTTACTCTTTCCATTATTATACTAAAATTATTTTTTAACTTTTAGTTGTTTTTCTAAAACAGCTGCTTTAGATAAGATTACTCTTGTGAGTTCCTCTGTTATAGCGGAACTAATTATTTGTGTGGGGCAATTATTTTGATCTAAACATTTTTTTTTATGAACTGTAATTTTTAAGCTATTACTTCGTATCTCGTTTGAGAGAAACCTAACAATAATTTTAATTGATTCATTTTTAGTATTTCCATCATTGTACCAGTCTGTAATTATTAAACCACCAGAGTAATCAACTGTTGTAAGTGGTATAAAGTCTAATGAATCTAAAGTAGCTCTCCACATTGGATTTGAAGTACTAAATTCATAGTTTGTACTTGTACTACTACCTAATTTTTTTAAAGATATTCCTCTTCCTTCTTCAATATTTTTTTGTGCTCTTGCATCAGGATTTAAAGGGTCTTTGACTAAATCGACAGGTTTATAAATACTCTTAACTTTTTCTGAAATACCACATGAAGTTAAAAGTAAACTTAAGCCTAAAAAAAATATAGTTATTTTGAAAATTTTGTACATTTGTAAGTAAAATAATTTATTAATTTGAGAATAATAACATATAAATTTAAAAAATTTTGTAAATGTAGATTTAGATAAAAAATTGTGTCAAAAACGTTAATATTCACCATATCTATAACAATTTGTTGTAAAAATACAACATTTCTAAAAATTATACTAAGATAGATGTAATTATTAGCAAAAAGAAGAAAAAACTAGATAAAAAGCAAGGGTAATAATAATTATTATAACTAGTAAAAACAAAAGGAAAAAACATGAAACAATTAAAAATATTAGTAGCTCTTATAGCTGGTTTATTTTCTTTCACGTCTGCAAACGCAGGTGAAATGACAGTATCTGGTACTATGCAAGCTACTTACCAATCAGAAGCTGATGACGTAACAGGAAACCCGTTAGGTCTTAACACTGATTTAAAATTCACTGGAACAACTGAAGTGTTGGACGGAACAGCAGTTACGTGGACTTTAGCTACAGACGGAACTTTCGCAGGTGACGCTGGTGCTGATCACAAACTTGCTTTCGCTACACCATCTTTCGGAACTTTTAGTGTAGGTAACTCAAGTGACTCTGCAAACGCAGTAGATGACGTTACTCCTACAGCTTTTGAAGAAGCTAACGGTTCAGGATCTGGAACATATTCAAATGACTTTGGTTCAGGTATGGAAGGTTCGATGAATGTTGGTTATTCTAACGCAAATATTATGGGTTCAGGTGTAGGTCTTTCTTACAGCTACTACCCTAAATTAGATGGAAAAACTAACAATGAAAAAGGTTCATCTACTGGAGCAGTTGATTCTAAATCAGCTCAATCTGCTAACTTAAAAATTACTGGTGCAAACGTTGCTGGTATGTCTGGAACTCTTCTTGAAGGTCTAGTTGTAACAGTTGGTTATGAAATCAGTGATGCACTTGTTGATCTTGCTCAGAATAAAGAAGGTGGAACAGTTGCATTAAACTATGCTTACGGTCCAGTAAAAGTTGGTTATCAGAAAAAAGCTTATGCTCCAAAAGGAACAACAGTTGCTTCAGATACATTCTTCAAAGATGACATTTATGGAATCGCAGTAGCTGTTAATGACAGCTTAGCACTTTCATACAACGTTATTGAGTCAACGAGAACGAACAACAACTCAGCAGCTAATACTGATCAAGAAACTACAGCAATCAACGTAGCATATACAGTTGGTGGTTTAACAATTGGTTTCTCAGATGCAAAAACTGATGGTGCAGGTTACGCAGCAGCAACAGAAGATAACACTAGAACACTTAGTTTAAAAACTGCGTTTTAGTTAATAAATTAAAATTAGAAAAGCCGGTTAGAAATAGCCGGCTTTTTTTTTATTTCTGATAAAATGGCAAAACCATTTGATTTCACTAAATTTAGTTTAAGTAAATTTTTATTATTAATTCCTCCTAATGGAACTATATCCACTAAGTACTTATTTTTTAGTAGATTAAACTTAACAACCCCAAAATGACCATTTTTATTTTTATAAGAAGTTTGGAATAAACGAGATAAAATAATAGTATTACATCCTTGTTTTATTTTTTCAAATATTTCTTTAAAATTATGTGCTGATCCTATTAATTTAATTTTTTTAAATAAATATTTTTTTTTGTTGTAAGATGATAAATACAGCCCATCAGCTTTACTATCTTTAGCAAGTTTGTGATTATTAGCGATATAAAATTTAAATTTTTTAGTATTGCAAATTTTTCTAAATTTTATAATTTCTACTAAGCTTTCTTTGTGAGTATTATTTCTATAAATGAAGAATATCTTTTTATTTCTTTTCATATAGTTAAGATTAACATCTTGAGTATTCTCTATATAAAAATAATAATAATTCTTTATAATAAACATATATGAATTCAATAATTAAAAATTATGAAAATATAAAATCTCTTGTTGATAATAGCAATGTTAAGATAGTAGCTGTTAGCAAAACTTTTAGCTTTGATCACATTAAACCATTGCTTGAATATGGTCATGTTCATTTTGGTGAAAATAAGGTTCAGGAAGCTCAGTCAAAATGGTCTCAAATAAAATTAAATAATCCTAATCTAAATCTTCATATGATTGGTAAATTACAATCAAATAAAGCTAAGGAGGCAGTTAAATTATTTGATTATATACATTCTTTAGATAATCAAAAATTAGCTGATCGATTAGCTAAACAAGAAAATTTGATTAATAAAAAACTAAAATATTTTATACAAGTCAATATTGACAACGAGAAACAAAAATCTGGTATAGGAATACAACTGCTTGATGATTTCTATTATTATTGCACAAAAGAACTAAAGATTAATGTCATTGGCTTAATGGCTATACCACCTAATAATGGCAATGAAGGTATTTTTTTTAAAAAACTTATGGAACTAAATAAATTATTAGGCTTAAAAGAATTGAGCATGGGGATGTCCGGTGATTTTCAGCTTGCATTAAAATATGAAGCTAGTTTTTTAAGAATAGGTAGTTCTATTTTTGGGACCCGATCTTAATTGATTTCTATATTCGTCTTATTACTTATTTTACTGATTATGAAGTGCATATCTTTTTTTGATACTGCAATACATCCTCTAGTTGGTGTGTATCTTTTTGTAGAGATGTGTAAAAAAATAGCACTCCCTTTATTTTTAACAATTGGCGTCATGTTATAATCAATTATTATAATAATATCGTAAATATTTTTATCTAACCATAATTTTTCCGCTCTATTATTAAAAGGAAATTTAATTAGTTTATTATAAAATTTAGAATCTGGATCATCACACCAACCCATATTTTTTTTTATTACAATTTTTTTAATATTAGATTTTATTTTAGGAACTCGATCTTTCCTGTAAAATATTGTTCTAAATTTATAAGTACCAGCAGGAGTTTTATTGTCACCTTCAATCTTTTTATACGTAATTCCTCTTTTACCTAGAGCACATTTTACTTTATAGTTATTAAAGTATAAAAATTTTTTTTTTAATTTTATATTCATTTGATGAAAAATAACTTACTCGTTTTAGGCACAAAAAACCTTAATAAATCATTACAAGAAATTAAAGAATACTTAGATTTTTCATTAGTTTTTTTTAATAAAGATAATTTTACTGTAAATAATCTTACCAATATTAGTGCCATTCTCGCACACAACGAAGCTTTAAACATTAATGAAAATTTAATATTCATCAACAATTTAATCGACAAACCTGTTTTACTTTTAGAAGGAGAATCAACTTATATTAATTCTAATTTTACTGAAAAAATGAATTTTCCTTTAATACTATCTGAATTTAATATTAAAATTGCAAATCTCATTATCTCAAATAAATTTATTAGGAATTCATTAATAAAGATTAATGACTACATAATGGATAAAAATGAAAAAAAACTAAAAAAAAAAAAATTATTTATTTTACTTACAGAAAGGGAAATACAATTAATTGAGTTGTTACATAATGAAAAAAAACCTCTGTCTAAAAATGATATTTTAAAAAAGGTTTGGAAATATTCAGAAGGTGTAGATACTCACACCGTAGAAACACACATCTACAGGCTTAGAAAAAAAATTTTCCATAAGTTTCAAGATGATAACTTTATAACTAATTCTAAAAATGGTTATTTAATTTGAAAAAAAGAAATATAATCGCAAAAGACTTATTTTCAAAAAAATATAGAAAGCGTGTTGTTAAACCCAAAAAAGGTAAAGGTAGCTTTAAAAGAAAAAATTAACTTAATCTAGCGCCAATTTTTTGAATAATTTTTGAAGCCATATTTGTACCCTTTTCTAAACTCTCTTTTAGAGTTAAATCATTAACGACCCCGTGTAGAAAACCTGCTGCAAATAAGTCTCCTGCTCCAGTCAGATCAACTATTTTAAGATTTTTTTGACTTTCAGATTCAGCAACTTCTGATCCGCTGATTGCAATACTTCCTTTATCTGATCTTGTTACTACTAATAATTTGTTTAGATTTTTACCAAATTTAATAACATCATCAAATGTTTTTGCATCAATTAATTCCATTATCTCTTGTTCATTTGCAAATGTAATATCTAATTTATTATTAACCAAATCAAAAAAACTTTTTTTATGCCTATCTACACAAAATTTATCAGACAGTGACATCGCCGATTTATTTGCAATCATTAACGCTTTATCAAATGCTGCCTTTGGAGCTCCTTCGTCCCACAAATAACCTTCTAAAAAAACTATTTCACTTTGTTTGACAAAATTTTCATCAATATCATCCGGAGAAATTTTCCCTGCTATTCCAAGAAATGTACACATTGTTCTTTCGGAATCTGGTGTAATTAAAATTAAGCACGTACCAGTTGGAGTATTCTCTTTTTTTTTATTATAACAGTATCTAACTTTTTCATCAGTCAAACTTTTCTCGTATTCATTACCCAATTTATCATCGTTAATTTTTCCTATAAAAGAAACTTCATTTTTCAATTGAGACAAGCCTACAATAGAATTAGCAACAGATCCTCCAGCTATAGTTCTTTCTATTTTTAAATTAGATAGAATTTGTTTAAACTCTTTTTCATCTACTAATTTCATAGTACTTTTAGTTAAGTTATTTTTAGTTAGAAATGTTTCATCTATTTTACAAATAACATCTACTATTGCGTTTCCTATTCCTAAAATTTTCATAATGCTTATTAAGCTTTTATAGTTTTAATTTGTTTTTTTCTACCGGGATAGCAAGTGCTACAAATTCTACAACTTATACCATAACACTCTCTAGCTTTACAATATTCTCGACCATAAAAAATGATTTGAAGATGAAGTTTGTTCCAAGATTTTTCTGGAAACAGTCTTTTTAAATCTTTTTCTGTTTGTGTTACATTCTTGCCATTACTTAATCCCCATCTTTGAGCTAATCTATGAATATGCGTATCAACAGGGAAAGCTGATACACCAAAACCTTGAGACATAACAACACTCGCTGTTTTGTGACCAACACCTGGTAATTTTTCTAATTCTACAAAACTTTTAGGAACTCTTCCGTTATGATGTTCTATTAATCGTTTAGACAACAGGTATATACTTTTAGCTTTTATTCTGAAGATACCTATACTTTTAATAAGTGTTTCAATTTTTTTTCTTCCCAACTTAACAAAATGTTCAGGTTTATTATACTTGGGATATATATTTTTCGTTACATTATTTACATTAACATCCGTACACTGAGCTGATAAAAGCACAGAAACTAATAAAGTAAACTTACTGTTATGCTTAAGTGGAATAGGTGTAGTTGGATAAATTTTATTAAGGATTTTTAATATTAAGTTAGCTCGTTGATTTTCATTCATTATTTTAAATTTATTTAAAATTTAAAACATCTCTCATGGAATATAAACCTGGCTTTTTATTTATTAACCAACGTGCAGCTGTTAAGGCACCTTCTGAATAAAGAGCTCTATCGTAAGCCTCATGATTTAATGTAATTATTTCTTTACCATTAGAAAATTTAACCTCATGTTCTCCAATTACCTCTCCTTTTCTCAAAGAATTAAAATTTATTTTTTTTCCGTAAGGAAAAGATTTTTTGTTTAAAAATTTTTCTCCTATCAGTCTGTAAAGTTCTTTATTTTTACCTTCTGCTATACCTTTGCCAAGCATTAAAGCTGTTCCAGATGGGTGGTCTTTTTTGTGCCTATGATGGACTTCAAAAACTTTGCTTAAAAAACTATCATTTAGGGATTTCGAAGCAATTTCTGTTAAGTACATAAGTAGATTAATTCCTAAACTCATATTTCCTGCTTTCAATATTGTAATTTTTTTTGAATAATTTTTAATTAGATTCTCTTCTTTTTTAGTAAAACCAGTTGTTCCAATAACAACTTTTTTTTTTAAGTCTATCTGCAATTTTTAAAATTTCTAAAGTACATTTTGGAACAGTAAAATCTATTATTAAATCAACTTTTTTAAAAGCTTGATCGTTGTTTAGTTCAAGTTTAATGCCGTTTATTTTTTTGTTAATTATTTTATTTTCTGTAAGAACTTTTAATTTGAAATTTTTATTTAACCGAGACGATTTAATAAGTTGTTGTCCCATTCTACCCATGCAACCAGTTACTGCTAAATTTATTTTCTTTGTCATTTTTTCCCCCAAAATTTCTTAGCTTTTTCAAAAAAACTTTTTATAGTTGGACTCAGTTTAGTATTTTCTAATTCTTTAAACTCTTCCAAAAGCTCTTTTTGTCTTTTAGATAATGATATAGGAACCTCTGGAATAATTCTAATGTATAAGTCTCCAAAAGTACTTCTTCTTAAGATCGGCATACCTTTATCTTTTAATCGTAATTGTTTTCCATATTGTGTTCCTGCGGGAATTTTAACATTTACTTTGCTTCCGTTAATACAAGGAACTTCTATAGCTGTACCTAACGCAGCATCTGCATATGTAATAGGCAACTCAAAGAATAAATTTTCTTCTGATCTTTTAAAAAGACTGTGATTTTTTACTGAGATAAAAAGATATAAATCTCCATTTGGACCACTCTTAGTGCCAGCCTCTCCTTTGCCTGAAAGTCTTATTCTTGTTCCATCATCTACGCCTTTAGGTATTTTTACTGAAACTGACTCATCACTTTGAACCTTTCCACCACCACTACATTTTTTGCACAATTTACCAATAGTCTCTCCATTTCCATGACACTGAGGACAAGTTTGCTGAACAGTAAAAAACCCCTGGCTAGATCTAATCTTTCCGTTACCTTTACAATAATCACATTTTACTGGTTTTGATCCTGGCTCAGCCCCATTTCCACTACAGCCAACACATTTTTTATATGTGGTATAATCTATTTTCTTTTCTAGACCCTTGTAAGCATCTTCTAAATTTATACTTAGATCGTATCTTAAATCATTACCTCTACTACCTGAGGATCTTCGACCTGTGTTTCCAGATCCATCTGAAAAATCTCCAAAGAAATCTTCAAAAATATCAGAGAAAGAAGATGTATCAAATCCACCAAATCCTTGACCACCAGCTCCAGCACCACCCTCAAAGGCCGCGTGCCCAAATTGATCATAATTAGTTTTTTTTTTATCATCAGACAAAATTCCATAAGCTTCACTTGCTTCTTTAAATTTGTCTTCAGCAGCTTTATTGTCTGGGTTTTTATCGGGATGATATTTAAAAGCAGTAGTACGATATGCTTTCTTGATTTCGTCTTTAGAAGCAGATTTATTTACTCCTAAGATATCGTAGTAGTCTCTCTTAGCCACAAAAAGTTACTCCCTTTTTTAATATATCTTAGGCGCTTTTTTCTTTATCATTTTTGTCGTCTTTTACATCTTTTACATCTTCAAAATCTGCATCAACTACATCTTCTTTGTCTTTGTCTTCTTTTTTAGTCTCTTGATCATCCGGTTTAGCTGACGGATCTTTTTGCTGACTTTTATAAACTGCTTCACCTAATTTCATAGAAACTTGTATCAAATCTTGAGTTTTCTTTTTTACTTCTTCAGTATCGGTGTCAGTACTCTCAAGCGATTTTTTTAAATCAGAAATTCCAGCTTCTATAGCTTTCTTTTCTTCTTCTGTTACTTTATCACCATGTTCTTTTAGACTTTTCTCCGTAGAAAAAATAATACTATCAGCTTGGTTTCTTGCATCAATAGTTTCTCTTTTCTTTTTATCTTCTTCTTTATTAGCTTCTGCTTCTTTAACCATTTTTTGAATTTCTTCTTCTGTTAAACCACCTGAAGCTTGAATTTGAATTTTTTGCTCTTTTCCAGTTCCTTTATCTTTTGCGGAAACACTAACAATTCCGTTAGCATCAATGTCAAATGTAACTTCTATTTGTGGAGTTCCTCTTGGTGCTGGTGGAATACCAACAAGCTCAAAGTTTCCAAGTGATTTATTGTCGGCTGCCATTTCTCGTTCACCCTGAAGAACTCTTATTGATACTGCTGGTTGATTATCTTCAGCAGTTGAAAAAACCTGACTTTTCTTTGTAGGAATTGTTGTATTTTTTTCAATTAATTTAGTTGAAACGCCGCCTAGAGTTTCAATACCTAACGATAATGGTGTTACGTCTAACAATAAAACATCTTTAACATCACCTTGAAGCACACCAGCTTGAATAGCTGCACCCATAGCAACTACTTCATCGGGGTTAACACTTTTATTAGGTTCTTTTCCAAAGAAATTTTTAACAGCTTCAATAACTTTTGGCATTCTTGTCATACCACCCACTAAAACAACTTCATTGATTTCCGCAGCAGAAAATCCAGAATCTTTTAGTGCAGTTTTACAAGGTGTTAAAGTTCTTTCTATTAATTTGCCAACTAATGCTTCTAGTTTAGCTCTAGTGAATTTTAAATTAACATGCTTAGGACCTGTTTTATCTGCAGTAATGAATGGAAGATTTATTTCTGTTTGCGTAGCCGATGATAATTCAATCTTTGCTTTTTCTGCAGCTTCTTTTAATCTTTGTAAAGCAAGTTTATCTGTTCTTAGGTCAATACCATTATCCTTTTTAAATTCATCAATTAAATAGTTAACTATTTCGTCATCAAAATCTTCTCCACCTAAGAAAGTATCTCCATTTGTAGATTTTACTTCAAAAACTCCATCTCCAATCTCAAGGATGGATACATCAAAAGTACCGCCACCTAAATCATATACAGCTATTTTTTGTCCACCTTTTTTATCTAATCCATATGCAAGTGATGCAGCTGTTGGTTCGTTAATAATTCTTAAAACCTCAAGTCCTGCAATTTTCCCAGCATCTTTTGTAGCTTGTCTTTGAGCGTCATTAAAATAGGCCGGAACGGTTATGACTGCTTTAGTAACAGCTTGACCTAAATATTTTTCAGCAGTCTCTTTCATCTTTTGTAAAACGAAGGCTGAAATTTGAGCAGGAGAATACTTTTCCCCTTTTGCTTCAATCCATGCTTCACCTTTATCTGATTTTACAATTTTATAAGGAACTTTGCCTAAATCCTTTTTTACTGATTCATCCTCAAAGCTTCTACCAATTAGTCTTTTGGAGGCAAAAATTGTATCTTGAGCATTTGTAACAGCCTGTCTTTTTGCTGGTTGGCCAACTAATTTTTCATTATTCTCTAAAAACGCAACAATCGAAGGTGTAGTTCTCGCTCCTTCTGCATTTTCTAAAACTTTGGCTTGTGAACCATCCATGATTGCTACGCACGAATTTGTGGTCCCAAGATCTATTCCGATTATTCTACTCATAATGTTAATCCTTTTTTTTAATTATTACGTATATGGGTGTTTTTTATTTCTCTTCAAGAGATGAATCATTATTTATTTCATCCTTTTCATCATTTTTAGCTACTTTTTTCTTTGATACAGCAACAAATGATGGTCTTAACAATTTTTCTTTAAAAAAATAGCCTGGCTGAATTTCTTGAAGTACCACACCATTTTCAGCATGTTCATCTTCAATTTCAAGCATGGCTTGATGCTTGTTAGCGTCAAATTTTTCATTAAGACATTTTATTTTTTTAATACTATTTTTTTCAAAAACAGATATTAAATCTTTTTCTATTATTTCAATATTTTCTAAAAATTTATTTAAATCTTTGTTATCTTTCAAGCTCTCATCATTTTTAATAGATAAATGAGCTCTTTGTAAATTATCAAGTACAGATAAAGTTTCTCTGGCAAAATTAAAACCACCATAATCAAAAGCTTCCTTTGTTTCCCTCTCAAATCTTCGTCTTTGATTTTCAGTTTCAGCAAGAGATCTTAATAGTTTGTCTTCTACTTCTCTGATTATTTCCTCAGAAGTTAGCTCCTTTTCTTTAGTGCTTTGCTCTAATTCTATATTTTTTTCAGAGTTAAGAGTTTCATTATCTTCATGAGAATCCAGATTCTCTGTTATTTTTGTATCGTTCTTGTTTTCCATAACTGCTATATAGGGTCTCAAAATTAAATTACTAGGTATAAATGAAAAAAATTCAAAAAATACTGATTGGAACACACAATAAAGGAAAAATTAAAGAAATAAGCTATTTATTAAATAAAAAAATTAAAAAAATTTCTCCTTTTGATTTAAATATTAAAAGCCCAAAAGAAACTGGAAAAAGTTTTAAAGCTAATTCAGTACTAAAAGCTAAATATTTTTTCGAAAAATCAGGAATTACTACTATATCTGATGACTCTGGTCTTTGTATTGAGTGTCTCAAAAACAAACCTAGTATTTATTCTGCAAGATGGGCAAAAAAATATGGAAGTTTTTATAATGCCATGAAAAAAATTATAGAATTAATACAAAAAAAAAATAAAAATAAAAAATTAAAAAATACAAAAGCCAAATTTGTTTGTAGTTTAACGCTTTATCTTAATAAAAAAAAAATTACCACTACAGGAGAAATTTATGGGAATATTACTAATCGTATATTAGGTAAAAATGGATTTGGATATGATTCGATTTTTATTCCAAAGGGACATAAATTAACATTTGGACAAATGAATAAAAAAAAGAAAATGCTCATTGACCATCGATCTATAGCATTCAAGAAATTAAAAAAAATAATTAATATTCTTTAAATTTATTTTTTTCAATCTTATATATTTTAAGCCTTTGAGATATTTTATTATCTTTAAATTCAAATGTTCCAATTTTTCCTTTAATTCTTTCTTTAATAAAAAAATCATTAACATTCTTAATATTTTTATTTTTTCTCCATACATAGTTAATTAAACCCAAGGCATCATAAGCTAATATAGTAATTTCATCAGGTTTTAGACCAAAGGTCTTAAAATAGTTTTGATTATATTTTTTAAATTGTTTTAAGTCGACAGACGGAAAATACAAATTTTTAACTGAATTTTCTCGAAATATAGTTTCATCAAACCATTGATTTATAGTTGTAAAAAGTACAGTTTTATCGTCTACATCAGAGTACACAAGAGATGCTAACACACTTTTTAAACTACTTCCAAAATCTATAATAATTATAGAATCAAAATCTACAGAACCTAAAGTATAAAGCCTATCAAGAATATCTAATTCTTTTTTCGATTGATCATTATCTAATTTTTTTAAGATTTTTTTTCTATTCTCTAATTTTTTTTTTCTCTGTTTATAATTAGTCAACTTTTCTATCTCACCAGTAAGAATTCTTGGATCTGAATTATATTTGAAAACTTTAAATTTTTTTAATTTAAATGATTTAACTTTTTCATCTATAAATTTTTCATAATCATTTTTAGGATACAAAATTATAGTTTTACTTCTCTTATTATTAATTAAAAATTTTTCTATAGCATGAAGCTGAGACTCTAGACTTATACCTATATTTATTACATTTTTTGAAATTTTTGGCTCCTTATTTGATAAAGAAATAAAAACAGTATCATTATATTTTTTTAACTCAGGTAAAGACGAAAAAGATACAGGTCCTATAATTATTTTAACACGGTTGTTTATAATTTCTTCAATTGCCGTATTGAGTTTAATCTTATCATTCGATCCACTATCCCTAGGTATAATTACTATATTTTCATTACCTATTTCATCAAGCGCAAGTTGAGTTGATAGCAATAAAGACTCTCCTAAATTTTTGTATTCACCTGAGAAAGGAGCAAGCAAGCCAACCCTTAGCTTTTCATCTCGTTCATCTGCGATTAAAATACTGCTAAACAATATAAATGTATAAGATAAGATTAAAAAAACTATTTTAGTCATTTTTTATGAAATCATCTCCATTAGTATCAGGATTATATATTGTATCTACACCCATAGGTAATTTAGATGATATAACATTAAGATCATTAGAGGTATTGAAAAAATCAGACATTATTTTATGCGAAGATACACGTAGATCTTTAAAATTATTAAATCATTATAAAATTAATAAAAAATTAATCTCCTATCATAAATTTAATGAAAAAAAAGAACTGCATAGAATTATAGAATATCTAAATGAGGGCAAAATTTTGTCTTTAATTTCTGACGCCGGAACACCTGTGCTTTCTGATCCTGGCCTTTTATTAGTTAAAGCTTGCGTAGAAAAAGGTATTAAACTTTTTCCTATCCCTGGCCCTTCTTCTATAACAGCAGTAACTTGTTTATCAGGTTTTGACGATAAATTTCTTTTTTATGGATTTTTACCAAAAACTGAAAACGATCTTGTTAAAACCATAAATAAACTTAAAAATATTGATTTCTCAATAGTTTTTTTTGTACCAGGAATAAAGATAAATTTTTATCTTAAATTTTTTAAAGAATATTTTCATGACAGAGATATATTTATTGCTAGAGAAGTCACAAAAATTCATGAGACTTTTTATCGCGAAAGTATAAATACGATAAGCCTATTTAAAACTAGTTTAAAAGGGGAACTAACTGTTGTAATTTCAAAAAATAGTAATAAAAATAAGTTAGAATCAAATGATAATATAAATATTATTAATCAAGCAATTAAATATCTAAAAAAGTATAGCTTGAAAGATGTTGTTGAATTAATATCAAAAAAAGAAAATATTTCACGAAGAAAAATTTATGAAATATGTTTAAAAATTAAAAATGATAAAAAAATTAATTAGTTCTATTCTTTTAATTTTATTGTTAAATGGCTGCGTAAAAACTAATCTTTCTACATTTGGCAAAGGGGTAAGTATTGGCTTTGATCCAAGGACTGTAGGCATGCAAATTGATGACACACTTATGCAAAAAAGTTTAATTGCTAGATTGACTCTTTCAGAAAAAAAATACTTTTTATCTATACAGGCTGAAGTACTAGATGGAAGAATATTTTTAACAGGAAAAGTAAATAAACCTGAGGAAAAAATTAAAATTACAAAACTTGCATGGGAAACAAAAGGAACAAGATCAGTAAAAAATGCTATAACTATTAAAGGTCAGTCTAATTTTAAAAGTACTGCAAAAGATATTTTAATTACTACGCAACTTAGAACAGCACTAATTTTAAGCAAAGTTATAAAATCTAGAAATTATACTTTAGAGACAATTAATAAAAAAATTTATATTTTTGGTATTGCAATAGACGACAAGGAAAAAAAAGAGGTTATGCTTGAAGCAAATAAAATATATGATGTTTATGATATTATACCTACTATTTATTTAGTTTCTGAACTTAGTAGAAATAAAATTTAACTTTTATAATCAATTACTTTTGAAGAAAAAGCAGCAATAGAAGCAAGATTTAAGATGTCAGAAGGAGACGATCTCAACGGTGCTATTTCTATAGGAAGACCTAAGCCAATTAATAAAGGTCCGATCAATCTAGCACCACCAAATGTTTTCATTAATTTTACAGATATAGATGCGCTATGTAATGCAGGCATAATTAATATATTGGCATTACCAACTATTTTAGAGAACGGGTAACTCTCTTTATATTCTGGATTTAGAGCTACATCTGGTTGCATTTCACCATCGTAATCAAAGTCTATCTTTTTTGTTTTCATTAGCTCGATCGCTTCACGAACATGTTTAGTTCTAACGGTTGATGGTTTTCCAAAAGTAGAATGAGACAAGAAAGCTACCTTGGGATCAAAACCAAATAATCTCGCAACCCTAGTGCTAGAAATTGCAATCTCTACGAGTTGTTCTGCTGTTGGATTGTCATGGACATTAGTGTCTGCAACAAAAACTGTTCTACCTTTTGAAACTAACATGGTTAGCCCAAAAATTATTTCTCCTGGTCTAGCATCTACAACTTTAGTTAATTTTTCTATCGTAGCAGCATGGTGTCTCGTGCCCCCAGTAACCATTGCATCAGCATCACCGCAACCAATCATACATGAACCCCATGTAACCCTATCGTTTCTTACCAAGTGATCACAATCTCTTTCAAGCATTCCACTTCTTTGAAGTTTTTTATATAAATACTTAGTATATTCTTTTCTTTTTTCCGTGTTTTTTGAACTTACAATTTCTATATTAAAATTTTCATCTAAACCTATATTTTTTAGTTGTTCTTTTACTCTTTCTTCTTTTCCTATTATAATTGGTATTCCTAACTTGCTATTTTTAAATGCTACAGCAGCTTTTAAAATATTTGAGTCTTCTCCTTCTGCAAAAACAACTCTTTTCTGAGATTTTTTAATTTGAGCATTAATACTTTGTAAAATGTTCATAGAAGGGTCAAGTCTTCTAGACAGGTCTTCTTTATATTTTTCCAGATCTTCAATCTTTTTTCTAGCAACACCTGATTTCATTGCCGCCTCTGCCACTGCAGCTGGTATGACACTTATTAATCTTGGGTCAAATGTTGACGGAATAATATATTCTTTTCCATATCTTGGTCTCTCGCCACCATAAGCTGCAATAACTTCGTCCGGAACTTCCTCTCTTGCTAATTGAGCTATAGCTTTTGCTGCCGCTACTTTCATGTCTTCATTAATTTCTTTTGCTCTAACATCTAATGCTCCCCTAAAAATATAAGGAAATCCTATAAGGTTATTTACTTGATTTGGATAATCAGATCTTCCAGTTGCTACGATAGCATCTGATCTTACCTCATCTATTAATTCTGGCTTAATTTCTGGATCAGGATTTGCACAGGCAAAAATAATTGGGTTTTTACCCATTGATTTTACCATATCTTTTGTGAGCATATCTTTGGCAGATAAGCCTAAAAAAATATCTGCACCTTTAATTGCTTCAGCAAGAGTTCTTAGTTTAGTTTCATTAGCATGTGCAGATTTAAATTGATCTACTTTTTCTCTACCTTTATAAATAACTCCTAACCTGTCACACATAATTACATTTTCATGTTTTACACCAGAAAGTTTAAATAAATTAGTACAAGCGATAGCAGATGCTCCAGCACCATTTACAACAACTTTAACTTCATTAATTTTTTTTTTTTGAAATATCTAAAGCATTTATAAGTGCAGCTGTTGTAATAATTGCTGTACCATGTTGATCATCATGAAAAACGGGAATATCTAAAATTTCTTTAAGTTTTTGTTCAATAATAAAGCAATCAGGCGCTGCAATATCTTCTAAATTAATACCCCCAAAAGTATTACCGATATTTTTAATTGTATTTATGATTTCATCAGCATCTGAACTATCTACCTCAATATCAATTGAATCTATGTCAGCAAATCTTTTAAACAGAACTGACTTACCCTCCATAACAGGTTTAGAAGCTAAAGATCCAAGATTCCCAAGGCCCAAAATTGCAGAACCATTGCTTATTACCGCAACTAAATTACCTTTACTTGTGTAGTCATATGCAGTTTCTGGATTCTTTGCTATTTCCTTAACTGGAACAGCAACACCAGGTGAATAAGCTAAGGATAAATCTCTTTTGGTAGTCAAAGGTTTAGACGAATTTATCTCAATTTTGCCAGACTTTCCTTGTGTATGAAAGTCTAATGCCTCTTTATCTGAGTAATGATCAATTTTAGATTTTTTTGTCATAAAATTTTATTATGTAATATAAAATAGACAAAATCATCAATAATTTAATGTTTTAGTATTAAAATATATGAACTTATTATCTTCCGCTTCTATTTTTAGTTTCTATACTTTGATTAGTAGAATTCTTGGATATTTTAGAGATATATTGATAGCAACTTTTCTAGGTGCCTCTATATATGCTGATGCCTTTTTTGTAGCTTTTAGGTTACCAAATACTTTTAGAAGGCTTTTTGCTGAAGGTGTTTTTAATGCAGCTTTTATTCCAAATTATGCAAAACAAAATGCAACCAGCAAAATAGAAGGAAAAAAATTTGCAGACGATGTTTTAAACTTATTAATAATAGTTTTATTAGGAATAATATTCTTAGTAGAAATTTTTACACCAGCAATAGTTTATCTTATAGCTCCAGGTTTTTATCAAGATATAGAAAAATTTGATTTAGCTATAGAACTTACAAGAATTACTTTCCCTTTTTTATTCTTTGTTAGTTTGTCTTCTTTTTTTTCAGGAATATTAAATTATAACAACAAGTTTGCAGCAGCAGCAGCAGCTCCAATTATATTAAATATTTTTTTAATTATAAGTCTATTAACTTCTTATTTTTTTAAACTTAATTTTGAACAAAATCTTTCGTACGCAGTTACGTTGGCTGGCCTATTCCAGCTAATATTCTTGATATTTTTTACTAAATTATATTACAAACCGTCTGTTAAATTTAAAGTTAACATTAACGCGCGAATAATTTTTTTTTTAAAGAAATTGTTACCAAGTATATTTTCATCCGGTGTTACACAAATTAATATTTTGGTGGGCACAATTATTGCTTCTTTTGAAGCGGGTGCAGTTTCTTATTTATATTATGCAGATAGAATATATCAAATAAACTTAGCAATAGCTGGAATAGCTATTGGCACAGTAGCACTTCCTGAATTATCAAAAAAAATTAAAGCAGGAAATATTTCTGAAGCAATGAACATTCAAAATAAATCTATTGAACTATGTTTGCTTCTATCTATACCTGCTTGTTTTGGATTAATTATTGCTTCACAACAAATCACTAGTGCGTTGTTTGGATATGGATCATTTTTAGAAAAGGATGTTAATTTGACTGCCCAAGCATTAAAATATTTTGGATATGGGGTACCTGCATTTGCTTTAATTAAAGTTCTATCCAACTTTTTCTTTGCAAGAGACAATACTAAAATACCATTTTATATCTCAGCCTTGAGTG
>MDTF01008502.1_pt1 | contig 19918 bp, 18 predicted proteins | sample 811191 | NCBI WGS metagenome assembly MDTF01 (sample SAMN05326649, study PRJNA326480) | marine metagenome | isolation source: seawater | place: Southern Ocean | collected 2011 | reverse complement strand
TGTTAAAGACTTAACAAATTCAAATATTGAAATATTAGATAATATAAAAATTGATAAAGATATTGAGCATATTAATTTTCCATAAAATTGAAAAAAAAAATTCTAATTATTGAAAACTTTGTTCATTATAGAAATGCTATAGAAAGCTTAAAATTATTCAAAAAAGATTTTTCTGTAAATTTAATTATTCCATACAAGGATAGACATAGAATTGAAAAGAAATTTTATAAAAATTGTTTTTTTTTTAAAGGACCAACCTCTTTAATATATTTCTATGTTTTAATTAAGTCTCTAAAATATGACTTTATTCTTATATCAACTTTGCCAGAATACCCACCACATCTAAAAACTATAAAGAATTTATTATTTTTTATAATTTACTATAGTTTTTATTTTATCTTATCCGCAATTCTAAATCATAAACTTATATTACAAATAAGAAACATTGAAGCTTTTGATAAGAGAAAAAAAACTTCGTTAAATTATGTAAGAAATTTATTTTTAAAATTTACAGATAAATATATTTGTGAGACAAAATTTATTGCTGAAAGATTTAAGTATAAGATCCTAAATAATAAAAAAGCGAAAGTAACTTATCAATATATAAACCACTACGAGAAGCATCACTACAATGGGCACAATAAAAAAAAACAAAAAGTTTATATAGGTATTTTAGGTGCTATTGATGATAAAAAAAAAAATTATACAATTATTAGAAATTCATTCAGTAAACTTTTAAAAAAAAATAAACACATAGATGTAACATTAATTTTTTTAGGAAAAATTTTAAATCCTAACTCACACAAAGTATTAAAAGAATTTAACAATTTAAATATTAAATATTTTAACAAATATATATCTGAAAAAGACTTCCAAAAATGGGGTTCTAAATGTTTATTCTTAATATCCTCTATTAATAATTCAAGAAAATATGGAATTGCTAAACCAACCGGATCTTTTGGAGATGCTATTTATTTAAAAAAGCAATTATTAATTAATCACTCAACCGATCCTCTTAAGGAATTTAAAAGTTTCTCAACATACTTCAAAAATGAAAATGAATTTTATAAAAATATAAAAAAAATATTAAATAATAAGATTAGTTTTCGATTTAAATTTGAAAAATACTTAGATAGAAAAAAAAATATAAAAAGAATCAGAAAAATATTAGAAATCTAAAATTTATATCCTGTTCCTATACCAGAATAGTTAAAACCAGCGATTTTAAAATCTTCAGCATTAAGCATATTAGCCGCATCAATTATATAATTTGATCTCATTAATTTACTGCATAATTTTGGTGATAAATTTTTATATTCTTTTTTAGCAATAACAATTATTAATATGTCACTGCCTTTAATGCAGTCATTTAATGTTTTGCATATTTTAATATTTCCAAATTTGGATTTTGCCTGAAGGTTAGCATCATACATTTTTATTATTGCTCCAAGCTTTTGTAATTTTTTGGCATACTCTAGAGCTAATGAGCCCTTCAAGGTGTCTGTATTTTCTTTGTAAGTCACCCCCAAGAAAGAAATTTTTTTATTCTGAATATTTTTAAATTTATTAACAATAAGATTCACTGGTATTTGATTGTGTAACTCATTAATTTTTAAGATTGAATCTAATAAAATAGGTTTCTTTTTAGTTTTTGTTAAAACTAATTTTGATACAACTTTTAAATCTCTCTCTATATTTCCACCAGTGAATCCCAAACCTGGTAATATATATGATTTTTGACCAATACGCTTATCGTGTCTCAAGGCTAATCCAACTTTTTTTAAATTTACTCCCATATGATCTGCTATTTGTGAAAATTGAGACACTAAACTTACTGACGATGCGACAAAAATATTTGCAAAATGTTTTGAAAATTCTGCATCACTAAGCCCCATAGGGAAAATATTTTTTGAGAAAATTTTTAATATATTTGAAATTGCAACAAATACCTTTGTGTTATCATTTCCAATTATAATATAATCTTGCTTTAGATATAGTTCAAATGCATTTCCTAATCTTAAGAATTCAGGAATATATACGAAATCTATTTTTTCTTTTCTAATTAGATTAATTTTATTACTTAAATTAACTGTTGTACCAACAGGAACTTGTGATGAAATTATCATTGTAAATTTTTCTTTTTTATTACTTGTTATAAATTTAATATTTTTAACAAGTTTATCTAAGTCAATTCCCTCTTTGGTCTTAACTGAGTCCTCTGCAAAGTATAATAATGATATTTTTTTTAAATTCTTCTTATGATCGTATGCAAAAGTTAATTGCTTATTTTTTTTTGCATTTTCCAATATCTTAGGAACAAAAGGTTCATAAATTGGAAGTTTTCCATCCTCTATATTTTTTAAAGATGATAAATTTTTTTCAAAAAGGATTACCTTATATTTTTTTTTTTAAAAATGCAGCTGATACTACTAATGCTAGATGTGTTGTTCCATATACGCCAATTATTTTTTTCATAAATTATAATTTATTTTTTGAGAAACTGCTCCCTCATTATAAAAACTGAATTTTAAAACATAAATTTTTTTCTTACTTTTTAGAAATTCAATAATCTTTTTATACTTGTAAATATCATATATAGCAAAAATAAAGCCTCCATTTCCAGCACCTGATAATTTGCAACAATGAACACCTATTTTTTTTAAATTCAAAATTAATTTTTTTAATTTTGCATTAGATTTTGGAATTTGCTTATTTTTTTTGTCCCAACTTTCATTGATTATTTTAATTAGTTCACTAAAATTATTTTTTTTAAATAGTTTTAGTTGTTCGGAAACATTTTTTTTTGCAAAATGTAAATAATTTAAAAAATGATCATCTTTATTTTTTAAATCATTAAGCTTTTGCTGAATCACTGTAGATGAATTTCTAGTTATATTTGAATGTATTAACATCATAGAACTTTCTAAGTTTGAAAGTAAAAGTTTATTAATTTTTACTTTATTTATTTTTACAGCCCCATTTTTTTTAAAATCTAAATGATTTAACCCACCATATGAAGCGCTATAGTGATCTTGAAGACCACCTTGTAAATTTAAATCTATTCTCTCTATTTCAAAAGCTAATTTGGCAACTGCACTTTTGCTAAGATTAACATTTAAATAGCCACATATGCCCTTTATAAGAGCTACTGTCAAAGTTGATGAAGATCCTAAACCAGAGCCTACTGGGGCATCACTAAAAGAGGAGATTTCTATTGGTAATAATATATTTTTATTATATTTTTTCATGATCTTTTTGTAGACACCTACATGAATTCTGAAAAGCTTATGACTTGTTTTTAATGAATTTAAATTAAACGATTTTGAGATATTAAAATCACCTAAATTTATCTTTAACTTTTTTACTTTATTTTTTTTTATTAATGTATGTACAAAAAGATTAATTGTAGAATTAATAACTTTTCCTCCATATTTTTTATAATACAAAGGAAGTTCAGTACCACCCCCCGCAAAACTTACTCTTAAGGGTGCCTTAGTCTGAATTATATAATTTTTTGGATTGACTTTAGCCAAATCTTATAGCCTTTCACTATATCTTTGAAACACTTTAATTCTTCTTTATTCAAATTCGAGTATTTCTTTTTTTTAATCTCAATCTCTATTTTACTTATTAATTCTCCAGTACAGTCAAAATAATTTTTTTTAGATAACTTAATATTATTTAATACTGCAAAGAAGACTTCAAGGAATTCTGTGTAAAATCTTTCTTTGTCTAGGTCTTTCCATATATTGTGGTAATTACGGTGCTGAACAACAATGGGTTTGCCATAAGATACGTGATAATTTAGATGATCTGATACTTTTCTATAAACGTAGCTCGCCAAAATATCATCCAGTCTTCCAACAAATGGTGATAAAAAATATGCAGGGAAAGATTTTGAAATTATTGCTGTATTTTGAGAATTAAATGGAGAGCTTGTCTTATTATCCAAAATAAAATTCTTTTTTAACAGATATTTGGTTGCTACAATCTTTTGGGCTAATCTTGTAACCGCATCAACATCTGGATCTCCTAACCATAAACCTGCATTTACACATATCTTTTTTGCTTTTGGATTTTTATTTAATGTAGAATTCTGCGAACTATATCTCTTTGATATTGGGTATCCTCTATGAAAAAAATTATTTGAATTTTTTTCTTTTAAGAACTTGCATATATTTACCCAACCAGTCTTTGAACTTAATTCAAACTTGTTATCTCCATTCATTTGATTCAAATGAGAATTTAGAAAATCTTTATCGTGAAGAAAATTATCATCATCTATAGTGATAATAAGTTCAGCTTTTAATTTTAAGGCAAATAGTATCGCAACATTTCTTCTTTGAACTGAGTTCCATGGCAAATATTTTTTAAGTTCTTTAAAATCATTTAAAAAACTGTTTTGTTTTTTTTCATCTAAGTAAAAAAAATTAAATAAATATTTTTTTTCTAATTTATTACATAATTGGCTGGTGTTTTTTGGTGTTTTTTTATCTCCTGCTATTACGAAAAATAGTTCTACATTTTTTTTTAAGTACTTTTTACTATCTTTGGCATAATCATCCAATAATTTGGGGTAGTTTATGGTTGTAGTGATTATTGCAATTTTTTTATTTTTTTCCATAAAGCGTTTCTATCATTTGTTTTAAATTTATTTTTAGTTTGTAATTAAATACTTCGTCGAAATTTGATGAATTAGATAATAATGAAAAAGCTTTATTGCTTTTTGTGATAAATTCAATCTTTAAATTTTTTCTAATTTTTTTTAAAATATTGATTATTTCGACTGTATTTGCTTTAAAACCAGGTAGATTAAAATAGTTTATTTTATTTTCTACAAACGTCTTTAAAAATACCTTGTAAATGATTTCATTTAAATCATTTTCATGTAGATACTTTCTGTAATGTTTTCCTTCTCCAAATATTATTAATTTTCTTCCCATTTTTGCATCTTTGCACATGATTGACAGTGTATTTGGAAATTTTTGATTATTAAAAACAATAACTGGAAGTCTCAAAATTATCATTTTGACTTTTTTACCACTAATCTTGATAAAATTACTTAATGAAATTTCAGCAATTAATTTTGAAATTGAATAAGGGTGTGTTGGGTTTTTTTTTGATTTTTCGTGTAAATTGATGCCATGACCATAAACTGTTTCTGAAGACAGCTGTATGATTTTTTTTATATTAATATCTTTAAAATGACTAAAAATATTTGATACAGCAATACCATTTACATATAAAAAATTCTCAATATTTTTTTTTGAAATATCTGCACCCATTAGTCCTATGCAATTAATTATTGTATACGTACATTCTTTGGAAAATAAATTTTTACTAATTTTAAAATTTTTTTTAGTTATATCGTATCTTGGTAAATCTAGTGCAATACAATCAATTTTTTTTGTAAAAAGAAAATCTTTTAATGACTTGCCGATTGAGCCGTTTGAACCTAGTAGGATAATTTTATTAGAGGCGTATTTCTTTTTTTCCATAATTTTTTTCAACCCAATCGTAAGTTATTTTGAGACCTTTTTTTATATCTTTGAATTTCGTTATTTCATTTGGTAAAATTTTATTAAGTCTAACTGTTGAGAATTTTCTACTTTTTTGTCCTGATGGCATTTTTGTGTTCCATATAATTTTTCCCTTATAGTTCGAAATTTTAATTAATGAATTTACAACATATTTAATTGAGAATTGCTTTCCACAACAGATATTTACTGCATCAGTATTATTATAAGTGTTAGTAAGTTTTACCAATGATCTGACTACATCTGAAGCATGTATAAAATCTCTTTTTGCAGAACCATCTCCCCAAATTTCTATAGATTTTTTATTAAATTTTTTTGCTTCAAAGAATTTTCTAACTAAAGCTGGTATAACATGGGAAGCATTTAAGTTAAAATTATCATACTCTCCATAAATATTACTAGGAATTATTGTAATTGAATTCATATTATATTGTTTTTTATATGCTTGAGATGCAACCATGATCATCTTCTTTGTCATGCTATATGGTAAACTTTCACCTTGAGGCAATCCCTCAAACATATCTTTTTCTTGAAGTGGCTCCTTTAGTGTGAGTGGATAGCCACAACCCGCTCCAATATTTATTAACTTTTTTACTTTATGTTCCTTACAAAGTTCAAAGATATTTGAAATTATCATATTATTTTCGAAATAATAATCTGCTGGAAATTTTTTATTATCTAGAATTCCACCTACTTTAGCTGCTAGGTTGTATACAATATGTGGTTTGTATTTTTTGAACATTTTTTTTGCTTCTTCAAATTTAGTCAAATCATACATTTTTGAATTCACAGAAATTATCTTAACTTTATATCTTTTTAATTCTTCAATTAAATGTGACCCTATTAGACCTGAGCCACCTGTGACTAAACAAATAGAGTTTTTTTTTAAATACATTTATATGTTTGAGTTTTTTTTTGTGATTATTGAATAATACTTAATTAATTCTTGAATTCCTTCTTCAATTGAAACTGATGCCTTAAAGCCTTTTTTTTCTATTTTATCATTACTAACTATGTAATTTCTCTTATCAGGATCTTTGCCAAATTCTGATGTAAAAATATTCAAATCTTTTATATAAATTTTAATCTTTTCGCACAATTCCATTTTTGTTAAATTTGCATCAGATAATCCAAGATTGTATATTTCAGATTTTAATTTATCAAAATTGTTAATGGAGAAGCTATACGCATTTGCAATATCTCTTACGTGAATAAAATTTCGTTTAAAGTGTGATTCAAATAAAACTATACTTTTATCGTTGTAGGCTTTGTAGACAAAATCATTCACCAGCAAGTCAGTTCTTGGTCTTGGTGAAATTCCAAAAACTGTAGCCATTCTGTAACATATTGAATTTTCTCTACTCATAACCATATCTTCAGCTTCTTTTTTTAAGATTCCATATAAAGATATAGGGTTTAAAGGAGTGTTTTCATCACAATGAAGCTCTCCTGTTGTTGCCCCATAGCCACTATTAGTAGTGGGGTAAATCATTAATTGCTGACTACTGAGACAGTTGATTATATTTTTTATTGAGTCTCTATTAACTGTTTTAGCTTCATTTTGTGATAGGTTGCAAGCTGGAGCACCGACAACTGCAGATAGTGGAATAATGCAATCAAATTTTTTTAGAAAGTCTTCATTTAAAGATCTTACATCTTTTTTTAAAACTTCTAAATTTGGATTGCTTATCAAATGATTCAATGAATTTTCACTGAACTTAAACACATCTATTACAACTACTTGGTGACCTTTTTGTAAAAGTATTTCAGCAAGTACACTACCTATGTAGCCAGCTCCGCCTGGTATTAAAATTTTCATATTAATTTATAGCTTTTAAAAATTTTTTAAATTTATGGTTAATGTTCATTGCCTTAAATATATTATGTGACGGTTTGTCAAATAAAATTCCATTAATTTTTGATTTATCTGCAAATAACATATCTGAATGCTGATCTCCTATCATTAATGCACTATTAGACTTTAAAAACCAATCTTTTTTGATCTTATGAAAAAAATTATTATTTGGTTTTCTGAACTTACATTTTTTTTTATATTTTAAAATTTTACTTTCTACGTGATGAGGGCAATAATAAATTCTATTTATTAGACAATTTTTAGATTTAAAATATTCCATAATTTTCCAATTAATTTTATTTAATTTATTTTCAGACATATATCCTCTAGCTACTGCAGATTGGTTCGTAACTACAAAAATGGGAATATTTTTTAAATTGAATAGTTTTATTAATTGTACTATTCCGTCAATATATTTTATATTTACATAATCACTTAGATGACCAGTATCATAATTTATCACTCCATCTCTATCTAGGATTAAGAATGAACTTAAATTTCTTTTTTTAAAATAATTTTTTGCATAATTAAAATCATTTACAGTTCCAATGTCAATTAATTCATCTTTAATTTCATAATAGTCAATGCTTCTCTTTTTTACTTCTAAATTAAGATAATCTTTTTCAAGATTATAATTGCCTTGATTTATTTTTTTTATAAAGGATTTTTTTAATATAGAAAAGCCAGTATTAAAATAATCATTTTTATTGCATGGCTTATCTGAAAAAAATTTAATTTTTTTATTTTTCACAATAACTTTTTTAAATTTAAAATTATTTTCTATTTTTTTTATACCTACTAATATATTAGATTTTTTATTAAATTTTTTTTTAAACTCAAATAAGTTAAAATCACAGTATGTGTCACCGTTACAAATCATAAACGTATTATCTAAAAAATTTTTAGCATTATATAAAGAACCACCTGTTCCGAGAGGAGTTTTTTCAATCACACATTCAATTGTCATGCCTAGAATATTTTTTTGGTTATATCTTTTAATAAAGAAATGTGACTTATAATGACATAATAATAAAATTTTTTTAAATCCATATTTTGCTAAATTACAAATTACATAATCTAAAAAAATAACATTATCGAATTTAAGTAATGGCTTGGGTGTTTTCTTTGTAATTTTTTTAAGTCTGGTTCCAAAACCACCACAAAAAATCACAGCTTGATCTATTTTATTTTCTACCAATTTAATTAATAATTAATCTTTAAATAAGTTATTTTCTATTTCTTCACAAAATATATGGCCTATACAAATATGCATTTCTTGAATTCTATCGACCCTATTTGCTGGTACTTTAATTTCTACGGTTTTTTTAAGTTTTTTTTTGAATTTAATGCTTGTTAGTAAAATAACCTCTAGCCCATTTTTATGTGCGTATTCAATTGCATTTAAAATATTTTTGCTCTTACCACTTGTGCTTATGGCAAATAAAACATCTCCTTTTTGTGCAATTGCCTCAAGCTGTCTTGAAAAAATTTTATCAAAACTTAAATCATTACCAATGCTTGTAATTGATGATGTGTTGGTAGTGAGGGAAATTGCTGCAATTGCTTTTCTATTTTTTAAAAATTTTCCTACTAACTCAGCAGTTAAATGCTGAGAATCAGCAGCAGAGCCTCCATTCCCACAAAAAATAATTTTTTTTTTATTTTTAATTGATTTTATTGTTAAATTAATTGCTTTATTTAAATCGTTTGAACAGCTAGATATGTTCTGAAAACTAATAATTGCCTTAGAAAATTTATTTTTAATATTTTTAAGATTGTTCATTTGTTATTGGTTTAATACATTAAATTTTATAAAATATGAATATATTTATTTCAGGTGGTTCTTCGGGAATTGGCTTACATTTAGTTGAAAATTTTTTAAAAGATGGACATTCTATTTTTACGACATGTAGAAAGAAGGAAAGCTTTTTATCACTAAATAAGAAATTTTCTTCTTATAATAAAAAATTTAGATGTGAGCAAATAGACTTTTCTAACCTTGGGTCTGTTACAAAACTAACAAATAAGATTTCTTTATTTTTTAAAAAAAAGATAGATGTAGTTATAAATAATGCCGGTTCATATGGTGAGGTGTCTAAATTTAATGAATCTAATTTAAAAAATTGGACAAAATCAATAAACTCTAATTTAATTTCTCATTTTATTATTTCTTCAAAATTAAGTAACACAATAATTAAAAAAAAAAATCGTGCATCAATAATAAATATTTCTGGTGGAGGTGCTGTTAGGCCAATGAAATATTTAAGTTCATATTGCGCTTCAAAATCAGGCTTGGTGCGAATTACGGAAGTAATGGCACTTGAGCTTAAAGAGAAAAAAATTTGCGTATATGCAATTGCTCCTGGTTTAATCAATACAAAAATTCATAAAAGTTTTGTAAATAATAAAAAAACTTTTAGGACTGCAGAGGCAAACCATTTTAGAAAATCACTCTTACAACAAAATAATAATTTAGAAAATGTTAGAAATACTATTAATTTCTTAATTAATAAAAAGCCAACAAATTTAAGTGGAAAGTTAATAAGTGCTCAATTTGATAACGTAAAAAAAATTTCAAAACAAAAATTATCTGATAGTTTTTTTACGCTAAGAAGAATTGATAATTTTTTCTTTTCAGAAAAAAAAATAAATTTTAAATAACTTAAGATTACAGTTTATGAGTAGTGATAGTTTTTATAAAGTTAATAAAATATTTGTTGCTGCACTCTCTTATAATAGAGCAAATATTTTCAAAAAATCAATGTTAACTCTTGTTAAATCATTGATTTATTCTAATGCAATTGAAAATGCTCAAGTTGCAGTTTTTGATGATGGGTCTGATAAAAGCCAATTAACAATAATTAATAATTACTGCCTTGAATTAAGGAATAAATTTAATTTAGACATTAATCTTTATAAAACAGACAAAAATAGAGGTTATGGAATAAATTATATGAAAGGTGTTGATTGGTATGTTTCTCAAGGAGATAGAAATGCTTTATTATACATGCATGAAACAGATTTAATTTTAGAAAAAAAATGGTTTTATAAATGTAATATGATTTTAAATTCAAATACAAATTGGATTATTTCACCTGTTCATCATATCAATCATTTAAATTATCTAAACCACGCTCATGGCATGCATAATTTATTTAAAAAAAATATTGAAGAAGCTTTTCTACAAAAAAATGAAATAAATATACAAGAAATGATCCTTAACGAGGGTAAAACAGTATTTAATGATAAATCATTCGTAGCAAAAATTTCATACGGGTTAATAGGTGCTAGATTAGCGAGTTCACATTATTGGCAGAAAGTTATACAAAATAAAGAGTTTATTTTCTCCAACCATGACAAGGAAGATATGGCACTTTCTTTTATTGGGAAAAATAGTTGTCTTTATCTGATACCAGGTTCTGCTAAAATTGCCTTTAAACCTGGCTTACATGGTTATATGTTTTTAAATATAGCCTCATATGACATCGGACTAAATAAGTTTATATTATTTGTAAACTTTAAAAGATATTTAATTAAATCAACATTAAAATTACTAAACAAAATAGGATTGATGAAGATATTAAAAAAACTATTTATAAAAAATTAATAGATACATTGTCTAAAATTTTTATTAAATTCATGTTAAAATAGTTTTGTCCCTTAAATTTAGATAATTTTGTACCTCTTAATATCAGTTTTTTTCTAAAATTTTTATTTTCATAAATCTTTTTAATAGCCCTATATATTTCAATAGGTTTTTTAGGATTTACAAAGATAGCTGATTTTTGCATTTGCTCCTTCATACCGTATACGTTTGAACATATTAATGGAGAGCTTAAAGATATAGCCTCTAAAGGTGGAATGTTTGTTGGCCCCAACAAAGATACAAAAGCAGTAGCAAAACTTTTTTTATATATGTGCCTCATAGACTCATCAGATACTCTTCCAAGAATTCTAATTCTATGTTCTAATTTATTCTTTTTAACTTCTTTTAAAACTTCTTCATAATAGTTTTTTTTTGCACCACAAAAAACTAAGTTAAGGTTGATATTGTCTTTTTCAAGCAAATTGAATGCTTTAATTAGATTTACATGATTTTTATGCTCCCAAAATTGAGCGGGGTAAAAAATAAATTTTTTTGGCAGACTGACTTGAAGGTTTTTTTTTGATTTTTTTTGGTACAAATAGCTTGGTGGAGTAAATGGTAAAATAAAAATATTTTTCTTACGTTTGTAAGATTCGGTAACATGTTTTTTTCCCACTTGTGAGTCTACCACAATATGATCGGAGTATTTACATATCAATTTATAGTGTTTTTCTCTCATCTCATATATTCCATTTTTATAATCTGAAAAGTGTCTTTCGTAACGATGCATCAAATCATGCACCATAGTAATAGACTTTTTTTTTGTCATGTAGCCTGCTCTATTTTGACTTGGAAAAATGATTAAATCACAATCACTATTATTAATTGCTACTACATCTTCATAAATAAAATTTCTTAAAATTCTCCAATTTTCTTTAAATGGTAATAAAAAATGAACTAACTTTCTTAAAAATTTAAATAAGAAAATTTTTTTTATAAATACTTTTTTATGTCTTTTTGGAATTTTATTTTTCCAAAATCTTTCGCTATAAAAAAAAGTAATATCATATTTTTTTGAGTCTAAATTCTCTAACCCATCAATAATAGAAAGGCAGTACTGATATATGCCTCCAACATTTTTTTCAGATTGTAATAAAACACCAATTTTAATCACAGAAGATCTTTAATTTGAATTTAGTTATATTATATAACAAAACTTTGCAAATAAGTTAAGAAATGGATTATGTTATAATCAAACACTAATTAAAAAATAATGTCCTACTTTAAACATATAGATGGAATAAGAGCGATAGCAGTCCTCTCTATCATCCTTTTTCATTCTGGCTTAAACACTTTTAAAGGTGGCTTTATTGGTGTTGATGTTTTTTTTGTAATTAGTGGATTTTTAATAACTGGCTGGATATTAAAAAAGATTAAACAAAAAAAATTTTCATTAAAAGAGTTTTTTTCAAGAAGAATAAAAAGGTTAATGCCAGTTTTATTTTTTATTAAGGTTTTAATACTAATATCTGCTTTTTTTTTAATGAACCCTTACCAATTATTTTCATTAATAAAACAATTACTTTATTCAAATTTTTTTCTGTCAAATATTTTTTTATGGAAAAATTCAGATTATTTTTCAGTATCTACTTTTGAAAATCCCATAATTCATACTTGGAGTCTTTCTCTTGAAGAGCAATTTTACCTAGTATTACCTTTTTTTATTTTAGTGATCCTGAAATTTTTTAATGACAGAATTTTATTCATATTAATTATCATTATTGCAATAATAAGCATTTTTATTGCACAGATGGGTGGTAATTTTAATTTAAGTAAACCATATATTGAAGAAAATATTTTATTCTTTAACCAGCCATTGTGGGCAACATATTTTATGCCTTTTGGAAGAATATGGGAATTTTTACTTGGGTCAATAATATTTATTAAATTTAATAATTTTAATTTAAAATCAAAAAAAATTAAAAAGTTCTTAGGTAATCTTGGTTTGATTTTAATTATTTTTCCAATATTTGTTTTTGATGAAAATAACTTATTCCCAAGTATATATACTTTGGTTCCTGTGATTGGTACAATTTTTCTTATATTATTTTTTTCAGAAGATAATTTTTTTTTAAAAATTTTAAGTACAAGGCTATTCATCTATACTGGCTTAATCTCGTACAGCCTTTATTTGTGGCATCAACCACTTTTTGCTTTTTATAAAATACTGTTTTATGATCAAATTGATCCTTTGATTCTTATCTTGATAATATTTATTACTTATTTTTTATCAATGTTAACATTTAAATACTTAGAAACACCAATCAGAAAAAGTCTATTTAGTAATAATTTTATACTTTGTAATTTTATTTTATTTTTAAGTATTTTTTCAATTATCCTAAGTGTGCTAAACTCAAGTAAATACCAATTATTGATTAAAGATAATTATAAAAATAAAATTCCTATATTTAATCAACATATGATTTTAGATGAGGAATATGAAATTAAAAGATTTAAGAAAATAGAACTTATTGATCAATTACAATTAAAAAAATTTACAGATAAAAAAAAAATTATTATCATTGGAGATTCAATGGCTACAAATTGGATAGACGGAATTAATAATAATTCAAAAATATTCAAGGAAAACTTCGAATTTGGACACCATGTTTTGGAAGAAAATTGCTTTAAATATTTAATAAAAAGAGAAGATACTCATCAATCATGCAGAGAAAATAATGATAAATTTCTAAATTCGCAATTTGAAGAAAACCTAAAAGATATTGAAAAAATATATTTAGTATCTGGTTGGACTGATCAATCACTTAATAATTTAAATTATTTTATTAAATATTTGGGCAAATACAAAAATAAGTTAATCGTTGTTGGAAATGCAAAATTTTCAAACGTGTTGAAAAACTCATACAATTTTGCAAAAGATAAAAATCTAAACTATATTAAAATTTCTAAATTATTTTATAATTCTATAGATACAACTAATGTTGTTATCAATAAAAAATTAAGTCGTATAGCAACAAATAATGATGTTGAGTATTTAGACGAATACCCTTTATATTGTTCAAATTATCAATGCCAACTTTCAGATGAAAGTTTACATTTATTTTTATGGGACTCAGGGCATCTTACTAAAAGAGGTGCTATTTTTTTTGGTAAACAGTTATATAAAAAAAAGTTTTTGGATTATTAAGTAATGTTATTTTCTATAAATTTAAAAGATTTACTTTTGTTCAAATTTAACTTAAAGAAATTGGACAAATAAAATGAAAATCAATTTTAAATCTCTAATACTTTTTTCTTTAATATTTATAATTTTTTTATTTCTTGGCTACAGAGAATTTTTATATTTATACAAGTCAATGCTCACAGAATTTGTTGGGTATTGGAAATATCAAAAAATAATCATTTTTTATCAAACTGGAGATACTGCTTATTCAGATCATCTTCCAATGAATGTGAGATTTTTAGGGTTGCTTATTCAATTTCTAATATTTAAAATTTTTCCATGTGTAACTTTTCCGAATATAGAGATTGTTACATCTAATTTGATAAAATCAGGTGTTCACGAATTATATGAATGTGCAACTTTTAGTCTTGCTCTAATGAACTATTTAGCAAAATACATTGGATTGGTGCTCTTAATTATACTTATTTCCATAAAATTAAATAAACCATTGGTTGAGTGTGTTGTTGCTACTATTTTATATTTTTTACTTATTAATTTTGTGGAGGCGAGTACAATGGATAGAGTTGCTATCTGCTACATTTTTTTAATTCTAATTTTTATTGATAATTTAAAAATCGGTTGTCCTCTTTTACTCTGTGCATTCTTAGTTAATGAAAAAATAATAGTAATATTTGGTCCAATCTTATTTTTTAGACTATTGTTTAAATTTAATAAGGATAATATTTATCTTTTCATTTCTATATGCCTGTCAGTAGTTTGCTATGGTTTAATGATATTAATTCTTAGCAATTTTTTTGATTATAGTTTTTTTGGTTATCACAACAATGGAATGACAAGTGTTTTAGCACATTTTAGAAAACTTCTGGCTGACCCTCTTAACGTTAGCTATATAACCAATGCATATCTACCATTTTTAATATCTTTATTTCCATTTATAATCTTTACGATAAACAGAAAAAACTTTGATCATGATTTTTCAATTTTTTATGTCATACCAATTTTCATATTAATTTTATTGGGCTACATTGGAATAGAGAATATGGGACGATATGTAATGCACATGTTTCCATTTTGGCTGCCAATTTTTACCTCACAATTAGTTTATTATTTAAAAAAAATATAGATGAAAAAAATTTTATTGGCAGGATGTGGCCAAATAGGTTTTAGACATGTCGAGTTGCTAAGTAATGAAAAGCAAATAGATAAAATATACCTTTATGACAAAAAAATAATCAATTGTAGAAAAATTATCAACAAATTATCAAAAAATTTATCTAAATTTGAAATTATTAAGGACATTAAAAAAGTTCCAAAAAAAAGAATATTTCTTTGTATTGTTTCAACACTTTCAGAAAAAAGATTTAAATTAATAACTCAAATTTATAAATATTCTAATCCGAAATATATGTTAGTTGAGAAATTAGTAGAAAATGATTTAAATGAGATTGAGAAATACTATAAATATTTAAAAAATAAAAAAATATATGTTAATTGCTCAAATAGAATGAGGCAGATATTTAAAAAAATAAAAAAAAAGTTTTATAAGAAGAAAATAAATCTGATAGTTTCTGGAGGAAGATGGAACATGCTGAGCAACAGTATTCATTTTTTTGACTTTGTGTCTTATGTTACAAATAGTGAGCTGAGTAATATAAAAATAAAAAAAATAATAAAGTGGGTAAGCTCTAAACATAAAAACTACAAAGAGTTATTTGGTGAGATAAGTGCAAAATATTATGATGGTTCAACAGTAAATCTAATTTGCAAAGAGAATAATAAAAAGAGATACATAACTATAAAAAATAATAAACAATCGATGATTATTGATTATAGTGATAATAAAATTAAACAACCTGAAAATAGTACACAATTTAAAACTCAGTATCAAAGTGAGCTAACAAAAAACGTTTTTTTTAATCTTCTAAAAAAGAAAAAAATTGAATTACCATTGTTAAGAGAAAATATTAAACAAAATATTATTTTATTAAAAGAACTTTCAAATACAAAGTTGTTTTTAGGGAAAAAAAAGATAATGATTACATAATATGAACTTATCGATAATTGGGTCTTCTAAAATTATAGAACATCATATTATAGCTGCAAAAAAAGTTGGATTTAAAGTTAAAGCAATATTTTCATCAAATAAAAATTCAAAGAATGCCCAAAATTTAAAAGAAAAATTTAAAATTGATTATAATTTCAAAACAATTGGTGAATTTATCAAATTTTCAGAAGATAAAAAATGTTCTATTATCATAGCAGGTAGAGTTCGTGATAATGAAATTTTTTTATTAAAATCTTTAAAAACTAAAAATAAAATTTTCATTGAAAAACCAGTTTTTTATGAGCTAAAAAAATTTGATAAGTTTTTTAAGTATAGGGCACAAATTTTTATTGGCTATAATAGGCTATTTTATAAAAATATAAAATTAATTGAAAGAAAAATTAAAAATCAAAAAGAAATAGAAGTTTTTGTTAGTTGTCCAGAGTCGAGTGTTAAGGGTATAAAAAGGAATACTTGTCATATAATTTCTATTATCTATTTTTTATTTAAAGATGCAAAAATAATATCATCAAATAAGAATGGCAGAAATTTTTATTTAAGAATGAAATGTAAAAAAGGATTTATAAACTTATTCTTAAATTTAAATTCACCTGAAAATTTTAAAATTGAATTGAATTTAGATAAAGAAAAAATTATCTTGTCACCAATTGAAAGAATTAAAATTTTTAAAGGTATAGAAAAAATTATAGTCAGGAACCAAAAAATATATAATCCTATTAAAACTTTTGATTTTGATGAAAATTCAAGTTCAAATTATAAACCAGGCTTCTTAGAGCAAATGAAGTTATTTAAAAAATTTGTTAAAAATAAAAAAACATTAGTTCCTGACATGAGGTTTGCAAAAAAAATAATGACTACATGTGACTTACTAACTAATCTTTAAGATAAATGAATTATATAGAAAGAATAAGAAGTTTAAGAGGTTTAAGTGTTTTTCTAATTTTCTTTTATCACCTTGGTTACTTCATGCCTGGTGGCTATATAGGTGTAGATATTTTTTTTATTATCAGTGGTTATTTAATTTTTAAAATAATTATTAAAGATGATTTAGATACAATAAATGATTATAAAAAGTTTTTTATCAAAAGATTCAATAGATTAACTCCAGTATTATTACTTGTAACAATTACAACTATTTATTTATCATACTTTTTTATACTTCCACATGAAGCAAAATATTTGAGCGATAGCTTAAATCCAATAATTTTCTATTTTTCAAATCTTTTTTTTATAGAAACTACCAATTATTTTAATACAAATGATTTTAACCCACTCTTACACACTTGGTCATTAGCAGTTGAATTCCAGTTTTATATTTTTATAATAATATTTTATTTAGTAATAAAACTATTAAATTTTCATACTAATATCTTAATTTTAGCTATTATTTTATTAAGTCTATTATTTTGTCAATTTGGTGGAAATTTAATTTCAAAATACCCATATGTAGAGGATCTTTTGATGTTTTATCATCCACCAAATTTTTCTTTTTTTCATTTATCTACTAGATTATGGGAATTTTTTATTGGTGTTTATCTAGCAAACAATGAAAATATTAGAGCAATAAAATTTTTTTATAAAGAGAAAATTGAATTATTAGCGTTAATAGTTTTAATTTTATTTGCATTTTTATTTGATTCAAATTCACCTCATCCATCACTATTAACGGTGTTAGTTTGTCTTTGTACTGTAATATTAATAATAAATAATGAGTCTAAGTCAAAACTAAGTCAATTTTTAGATAGCGACTATTTGAAAAGGTTTGGTGATATTTCTTACAGTTTTTATTTGTGGCACTTACCAGCGATTTATTTTGTAAAAAATTTTTTATTTGAAAATAAATTATTAATTTTGTCATCTTCTTTTTTTATTAGTTTAATCTTTTCTATTTTTACTTTTAAATTTATTGAGAAGAGATTTAGATCGGACAAACTTCTTACAACAAAACACATGAGCTATTACTCAATTCTATTATTTTTATTTATCATCACTTCAATCTACTTTCCGGAGGGGGTTTATAATAAACAAATAGTTAATAATCCTGAAGCTAAAAACGCATTTTTTGCAATGAACAACAATGATCCTAATGCAAAAAAATGTAGAAATTCATCATTAGATACAGTTTGTTTTTATGGAGATGAATCTAAAATAAACTTTGCTGCTTGGGGTGATAGTCACCTAAATCAGCAAATAATATCTTTGACCAAAACTGCAAATTTTAATAATTTTGGATTTTATGAAATAACGACTCCTGGTTGTGCGCCGATATTTAACACAGAAAGAAAAGACAAAAGTGGTCAATCATGTAATTTTCGAAACAATCAAATTAAAGATTTCTTATTAAAAAAAAATATTAAAAATGTAATTATTCATGCATATTGGGGTCTTTATATAGATAAAAAGAATATCAAATCAATAAATGGAAATTCTATAGAAAAAGAATTTTTAGATACAATCAATTTTTTAATAAAAAATAACATTAAAATATTCATAATATCATCAATACCTGTAATGGGAAAAAATGTTCCGGAAGAACTAATTAGAGAAATACTAACTGGAAGAAATACAAAAAATAACTATTTCAACTTACCAATTAATAAATTTTTAGAATCTAACTCTGTTTCTTTAAATCTTTTTAAAAAGGTAGAAAAAGATGACGTTGTTATAGTTCATCCTTACAAAATATTGTGTGAAGAGGAATTATGTAAATCGACAATAAACAATAAAGTTCTATATAGAGATAACAACCATTTAAACTTGGAGGGAGCTAAATTGCTAGAACCTTTATATTTTAATCTTATCAAATAGAATGGGATTATATAAAAATAAAATCTGAAATTAAATAAATCACTATTTAAATTTTAAATTTAAGCTGTACACTCAATATATAGACCTTCCCATTCTCTTCCCTCTCGATCTTTAAGTAATCTCTTGTCATTACCTTCCTTATATTTTTTTATAGAAATATTTTTAAAACCAGCTTGTTCTAGTACAAGACTTAACATTTTTGAGTCGTATACAGCTAAATGAGTCCAGTTATTTGTTAAATTCCATATTGCGTTACAACCGTTACCAAAAATTTCTAATTCTTTAATATTTTTACCATTGTAATGATCAATGTATTTTTGTAGATCTGGAACAATGACTCTTAAAACTGCCTCAGGTTTTAAAATTCTACAAACTTCTTTTAAAAAAATTTTTCCATCGCTTGGGTGAAGATGTTCAAGCATATTATCACAAAGAGCACCCTCAAAAACATTCTCTGCATAAGGAAGTTTATATCTAAAGTCATGACCTATTGATTTCGCCTTCCAAAATCTTACTGTATAAAAATCAATATTTTCAAATCCATCAATAATTATATTTCCACATCCTAAATTCATTAAAGGGAATTTATTTTTTCTTTTTTTTGGGGAAAATAACCTCCCAATAAAACTTTTTAATTCAAATTTAATTGTCGATTTCAAGCTATTTTTATAAGCTGTGTTTCCAAAAGGGGTGTTATAAATATCCATCTTATAAATAAATTATATTATTTTATGAAATCTTCAATACTAAGAATAAAATTAAGCCAATTGAGCTATTAGTACTGGTCAGCTACACGCATTTTTAATCTTCAAAAAAAAACCCCAGCTCAAAAGAGATGGGGTTTATAAAATAAAATATCAAC
>MDTF01004459.1_pt1 | contig 19923 bp, 18 predicted proteins | sample 811191 | NCBI WGS metagenome assembly MDTF01 (sample SAMN05326649, study PRJNA326480) | marine metagenome | isolation source: seawater | place: Southern Ocean | collected 2011 | reverse complement strand
TTATATTGAGCTTCTTGAAAATAATGAATTAAAAAAATATAATGATGAGCTGGTTAAAATTGAGCTTCTTGAAAAAAATGAGCTGCTTAAAATTGATCTTCTTAAAAATAATGAATTAAAAAAATATAAAAATGAGCTGTTTAAAATAGAGCTTCTTGAAAAAAATGAATTAAAAAAATATAATGAAGAGTTGCTTAAAATCAAGGCTCTTGAAAAAAATATAGATAAGCTGCTTGATATTAAGGGTAATCCAGAAAAATTAACTATTTTACAAAAATTTCAAATAGATGAAAGATCGTTTGAATTAAAAAACAGAAAAAATAGATTGAACGATATGATTGAAGCTTTATCTGATAAAGAAAATACAGCATTTTTAGATGAAAGATTGTTAGACTTAAGAAACAGAAAAAATAGATTGAACGATAAGATTGAAATTTTATCTGATAAAGAAAATTCAGCATTTTTAGATGAAAAGTTATTTGAATTAAAACACAAAAAATATCTAGAAAAATCGAATAATGTCATTGAAATTTTATCTGATGAAAAAGATACAGTATTTTTAGATGAAAGATTGTTTGATTTAAAAAACAGAAAAAATAGATTGAACAATATGATTGAAATTTTATCTGATAAAGAAAATACAGCATTTTTAGATGAAAAGTTTTTTAAATTAAAAAATCAAAAAATTAGATTGAATAATGTCATTGAAATTTTATCTGATAAAAGAAATATAGTATTTGACGAATATTCGAACAAATTAGAAGATAGAAGTATTAGTTACAGATTTATTGGCAATATTTTGATTATCACGATGCTTATGTTTGTTTATTTACTTATTCTTTTTATGAAAAATGAAAAAATTATGAAAGATGAAAAATAATATGAGAATTTTAGTAACTGGAGCAGCAGGGTTTATAGGGTTTTTTTTGATAAAACTATTATGCAAAAACAATTTTAAAGTTATTGGTGTAGATAATCTTAATACATATTACGATGTAAATTTAAAAAAAAAAAAGATTGGAAATATTAAAAAAATCTAAAAATTTTTCATTTTATAAATTAGATATTAAAGATGGAAAAAAAATAGAATCTATTTTCAAAAAAAAAATTGATGTAGTTGTAAATTTGGCTGCAATGGCTGGTGTAAGACATTCTCTTAAACATCCAATGGATTATATTGATTCTAATATTGTAGGATTTGTAAATTTAATAAAACTTTCATGTGACTATAAAATTAAACATTTCATATATGCTAGTAGCTCAAGTGTTTACGGTAATAATAAAAAATATCCATCTAGTGAAAAAGATATTACAGATAGTCCTGCCAGTCTTTATGGAGCTACTAAAAAATCAAATGAAATAATAGCTTACGCTTATAGCTCTACACATAAAATAAAAACAACAGGACTTAGATTTTTTACAGTATACGGTCCCTGGGGAAGACCAGATATGGCATTATTTTATTTTTATAATTCAATTTTACGTAATAAAAAAATTAATATTTTTAATAAAGGCAATATGCTTAGAGATTTTACTTATGTTGAAGATGTTGCTTTTTCAATTCTTAAAATTATACAAAAAAAAGAGAAAAAAAATAATAGTTTTTATAAAATATTTAATATCGGCAACTCAGCTCCAATACACTTAAAAAAGTTTATTTTTTATATTGAAAAAACACTGGGTAAAAAATCAAAAAAAAATTATATGCCAATGCAAATTGGAGATGTTAAAAAATCTTTAGCTGATTGTAAAAAAATTGATGAATTTATAAATTTTAAACCTAAAACAAGCATTGAGGATGGTATCAAAAAATTTCATGATTGGTATACGAGGTATTATGCAAAATGATGCTGGACAATTATTTTTTTGGTCATAAATTTATACTAGAAAATTATTGTAAAATTAAAAAAAAACTTTTTTTTACATCTATTCAGCATGGGTGGCTTTCAAGCGCAAGTGCAATAAGTTCAAATTTAGGTAAAAGAATTTCTAACGTCTATCCTTATATATGCTGGAGTTCCAGCTTAAAAAAATTATTAAAAAAGAAAAAAATAAAAAATGTACATGCAATAGGTGCCCCATTTTTATATTTAGTTGATCAAAAAAAAAAATCAAAACTTAGCGAGAGGGGTACAATCATTTTTCCCTCAAAATGTCATTATTCGGATAATAATAGTTTCAGAGTTAACCATGAAGAATTAATAAATTTGGTAGAAAAAAAATTTGAAGGACCATATACAGTTAATTTATTTCACACTGATCTTAATTCAAAAATATCTAAATTTTATAAAAAAAAAAAATGGAAAATCGTATGTTCTGGAAGTAGATTAAATTCTTTTTTTTTATATAGATTACTTAGTCAATTAAAAAAAAATAAAAACATAGTTTTTACTTCAATAGTTTCACCATTATTTTATTCTTTTTATTTAAAAAAAAAAAACATTTTTACTAATAGATTATAAAATCAAAAATAAAGTATTTCCAATCAAAAATAAAACATACGACACTGAAAAAAAAGATGAAATTTTCTATAAAAAAAAATATTCATTTATTTTTAAGAATAATCAAATAGAAAAAAAATTTAAACTATCTTTATTAGAGCTAGGATTTAAAGATATGAAGACAAAAAAAGAATTATCTAAATTATTATTTAGTAATAATTTAATTGAAAAAATTTGTGCTATTATTTTTTATATAAAAGACAGATTTGTACAAAGGAATTTTATAAAAAAAGAATTAAAATGAATAAAATAAAAAAAGAAAATATAAAAATTTGTCAAATTGTTTATTCAGGTTATGGTGGACACACTGATTTAGCTCTAGATTTAAGTAAAAATTTTGTAAATGAATTTTCAAAAGTTTGTTTAATCTTTTATGGTTATCAAAACATACCAGTAAGTTACATAAACTTTTGTAAAACCCATAAAATTACTTATCGTAAATTAAAATTAACTTTTTTTTTAATAGATTGGTGGAAAATATTTTTTTTTCTTACAAAGCTTAAATGCAATGTACTTATATTACATACTGGAACTATAGTTCCAGTATTCTTTTATAAATTGATATATAGAGCTAAATTAATTTCTGCATACCATCAGTCTATATACTTAAAAACATCAAAGGAAAAATTTCGAGATTATGTTCAATTTTATGTATCAAATATAAATATTGTAATTACAAAAATTTATTATGATTATTTTTTTAAGATGTTTAACAAAAAAAATATATTTATAATAAGTAATGGAATTGAAATACCAAAGACATTTAAAGAAAAAAAAAATAAAAGAAAAAAAATAATAAATTTTGGAATGGCATCAAGATTTATAAAAACAAAGGGGCATAAATTATTGATAGAATGTTTTGAGAATTTACCGAACAACATGGTATTAAAATTTGTTGGTACTGGAGATGATGAAACAGAACTTAAAAAAATTTTAATTGAAAAAAATATCAAGAATATTCATTTTGAAGGCTATGTTGAAAAAAATAATATGAGCAATTGGTTTAATAGTATAGATTACTACGTACACATATCAGACGGTGAAACCATGAGCCTGTCTATTATGCAAGCAATGGCCATGGGAAAAGTAATAATTGCATCCAATGTGTCTGGAATAAAAAATATAATTTCACATAAGCACAATGGTTATCTTGTTAAAAATACAAAAACAAATATCATTAAATCGATTAAAAATATTGCTAATTACCAAAATCAAAATTCTATTATTTCAAATAATGCCAAAAATTTTGCAAAAAAAAATTTTGATTTAAGAATCACTGTCCGTAAATACCAAAATTTAATTTATAAATTATTTAATGAAAAATATTCTAGTTAATTGTTTACATTGTTCAGATGCTTATAGTGGAGCAAATAGTAGAATTTTCAATTTATATAAATACTTGAGTTTAAAAAAAAAATACAAAGTTTTTTTTTTAATAAAAAAAAATTTTAAACCAAAACTTAAACATCACAAAATAAAATTTATAAAAATTAATTTTATAGGTAATAATTTTTTTTTAAGATATTTACATACAAAAAAAATTTTAAAACAGTTAAAAAAAAAATATAATTTTGATTTTTATGATCATTCTTTTTTACCATTTGTTAATTATGGAAATGAATATACGTGTAGTTTTTATACAATTCATGATTTAAGATATTTTATGAAAAAGCTTAATAAAAATTTTTTTATATTTTTTTTATTTAAATATTTACTTAAAAAAGCATTTCTTCAAGCTACAAAAGTAATTACAGTATCTAACTATATGAGAGTTGAAATACAGAAAAAACTTAAATTTAAAAAAGTTATAGTTGTACCAAACTTTATTGACCCTGAATTTATCTCCAAAAAAATTATTAAACAAAAAGTTAAAAGTAATTTCATATTTGCTCTAGGTCATTTTGAAAAAAGAAAAAATATTCATTTTTTATTAAAGGTATTTTCAAAATTAGTAAAAAATAAAATTTATGATGGTAACTTAGTTCTTGCATCATCTACTTTTTCTGAGAGAGTTCGTATAGAAAAAATTATAAAATATTTAAATATAGAAAAGAGAGTAAAATTAAAGATGAATTTATCAAAAATTCAAATTATAAATTTGTACGATAAGTCAGATTGTTTTATTTTTCCTAGTATTTATGAGGGCTTTGGAATTCCTATTTTAGAGGCTTTATCACGAAATTGTAGGATTTTATTAAGTGATATTCCTCCATTTAGAGAAATTACATTCGGTCAATTTTTATATTTTAAGCCGAACAATGAAGAAGACTTTATAAAAAAATTTATTAAAGTTATAAAATTAAAAAAAACTAATAAAATTGCAAAAAAAATTAAAAAAAAAATATTCACTATTAAGTATTTCTGATTTATTTGAAAAAAAGGTTCTAAATGATCGTATATAATTTACTTTTTTTAATCCCTTTGTCTTTCTGGTTGCTAAATAAAAGAAATAATAAATTAGAAAATTTTTATTTTATTTTTTTGTTTTTATATTATTTTATTATTATAGGCCTAAGACATAATATTGGTAACGATTGGCATTCATACGAGCAATCATTTTATAATTATTTTAATCCAGAAATGCATGTTAATGTCATGACGGCAAATTACTTTTTTGATTTTATAAGTAATCCTAATTTATATTTTGGTTCATTTGAATCTTATAATTTAATTACATCTTTAATTTTTGTGTTGGGGATATTTATTTTTTCTTATCATCAACAAGATAAAATCTTTGCAATTACTTTATGTTATCCATATTTAATATTATTTGTTGGAATGGGTTATATAAGGCAATCTTTATCGATTTCTCTTTTTTTAATTGCCATTACTTTAATTTATAAAAAAAAATCTTTTTTTGGAATTTTTTTTATATTGTTGGCTCTTCTTACTCATAAAATGGTTATAATTCCGTGTTTGATTTTTTTATTATCTATTAAATTTACTAATTATAAATCTATTATTGCATTATCTTTTGCTTTTATACCTTTGGTTTTTATATTATTTTTTTTCACAGGTTATGCTGAACATATGGTGCATTTTTATATGACAAAAGCCAATTATTTTACCTCTCATGGTGTAAGTAGCAGAATAATATTAGCAATATTTCCTGCCTTGTTATTATTTTATAAAAGGGACGTTGCCTATATCTTTAATAAATTTGAGTCACGCTTTTTTAAAACCTCTGCTTATTTTCTCATTGTATTGATTCCTGCTTCATTTTTTTTCTCTACTGCTGTTGATAGGGTGTTAATTTTTACTTCTTTATCCTATGTATATATTTACGCTTTTTCAAATGTTAGCTTTTATGCCTCAAATAATTTAAAAATTTTTTTACAACCAGCAATATTAATGTTATTAATTGTTTACTTAAATACTTGGATGCTTTTCTCAGAGTATCGTTTTTTTTGGTTGCCTTATGAAAATTTAATAATGAGAATATTTTAGAAATATATATATGTGTGGTATAGCTGGTTTAATAAAATTTCAATCTAAAAATGATATTGCTGATAGTGAAATAAAAAAAATGCTTTCATGCATGCAGCACAGGGGTCCTGATAATGAGGGTTATATAATTTTTAACAATTCAATTGATAAATTTGCGCTTGGCAACAGAAGGCTTAGTATAGTTGATGTTAATAACGGAAATCAACCCTTTGTTAATGATTCAAAAGGAGTTTCAGTAGTCCAAAATGGAGAAATATATAACTATAAAGAGTTAAAAAAAAAACTTATTGACCTTGGGCACATTTTTAAAAGCGATAATGATACAGAAGTAATTTTAAATCTTTATTTAGAGTATGGGGAAAATTTTGCCAAATATTTAGATGGAATGTTTGCGATTTGTATATTTGATAAAAAAATAAAAAAATTATTCTTAGTAAGAGACAGGAATGGAAAAAAACCATTATTCTATTCTTTAAAAAATAAAGTTTTTTATTTCGCATCAGAAATAAATTCGATACAAACTTTATTAAAAGATAAATCCATCAATTATGATGCGATAAATTCTTATCTTACTTACCTCACAATTCCACAAAATCAATGTGTCTTCAAATATGTTAGCAAATTACAACCAGGACAAATTTTATCTATTGATAAAAATAGTAATATTGAAATCAAGAAATATGTGGGAGATTTTTTAGAATATTTGCCTAAACCAAAATTTACCGATTGTCTTGAGCAATTTAGATTTCTGTTTAAAAAAGCTGTTAAAAAAAGACTTATCGGAGATAAAGAGATTGGCTGTTTTCTTAGTGGTGGCCTTGATTCTAGCTTGATAGCATTAGAACTGTCCAGATCTACAAATGGAAGTTTTAAAACATTTTCAGCTGGATTTGATCAGGCAGAATTTAATGAGTTGCCATACGCAAAAGAAGTTTCTGATATAATTAAAAGTAATCACTATGATATAATTATTAAATCTAAACTAGATGATATTATAAGTAAAATTATTAGGAATCTAGGAGAGCCATTTGGAGACTCATCTATTATACCCACCTATCATTTATCAAAATTAGCCAGTGAACATGTATCTGTTGTTTTATCTGGAGATGGTGGTGACGAAATTTTTGGAGGATATAATCATCAATTAGCTTGGAAACTAAGTTTTAATTTGCAAAAAATCCCTCTTTTAAGTCATTTAATGAAAAATTTTCCAAAACCAAAAAAAATATCTAGAGATCAGTCTACTTTATCTAAAATTAGAAGAATGCTTGGGTCTTTGAGTTATGATGATTTATCAAGATATGTTAATTATCATACTATATTTACAGACGAAGAAAAAAAAAAATTATTTAAAAATAATGACACTTTTTTAAGTTCTGAAAATAATTTAGATTTATTAAAAAACTATTATAGTGATTTTAAGAATTTAAATTCATCAGATATAGCATTGAGACTTGATCAAAAATGGTTAATGCCTAATGATTTTTTAGTAAAAATGGATACGGCATCAATGGCTAATTCACTTGAAGTCAGATCACCCTTTTTAGATAATGATGTTGTCAACTTTGTAAATAGTTTACCCCCAGATTGGAAAATTAATTTTTCTGAAAAAAAATATTTTCTTAAAGAGATACTTAAAACTAGTTTACCAAGTAAAATCGTATATAGAAAAAAACAAGGATTTAATGCCCCAATGAACCATTGGATAAAGGATGAACTTAAGGATTATTTTTATGATAAAATTATTAATGGCAATTTTATCAAAAATAATTTTAATATGAACTATGTTTCAGAGTTATATAATAATCATATAAAAAACATTGAAAATAATGGAAATAAACTATGGTTGCTTTATATCTTAGAAATGTGGAGTTCTGAGTTTTTGTAAATTTTTATGAAAAATAAAATAACAGTAATAGTTCCTTTTTACAACGAGGAGACCACAATAAAAAAAACTATTAATAAATTATTAAGACAAACACTAGCTCCAGATAAAATTATTTTTATAAATTCAAATTCAGAAGATAAAACAGAAAAAATAATAAAAAAATATAATAATAAAAAATTTGAAGTATATTCTTTAAGAACTCAATATCCATCTGACTCTAAAAATTTGGGAGTGCAATTGGCAAATACAGAACTTGTTGCTTTTATGGATTGCGACTTAGATTTTCAAATTGACTGGTTGGAAAAAAGTTTTTTGTTATTAAAAAAAAAAAAATTAGATTTAGTTCTTGGAACATGTCAACTAAGAGGTTTTAATGCTTTTGATAAAGCAACAGTTATTAATACTTATGGTTATAATAAAATTACCCCTTGTATACCAGGAACTTTGACAAAAAAAAAAGTATTTGAAAAAATTGGTTATTTTGAACAAGCAAGGTCATTTTATGATGTTCTATGGAAAGAAAAATTACTAAAAAGTAATCTTAAATTTTTAATAGATTATGATCTTAAACTTACGTATTTTTCATTCAATTATGCCTCATCATTTTTAGGATTGCTTAAGAAAAGCTCTTTATACATAGAAAGTGAAATAAATTTATTTTATAATTGGAAGACATATCTTTATTTATTTGCTCCTTTTTTTTTAATACCTTTTATTTTTATCAAACCATTTTTTTTGATAATTTTTATATTATTATATTTTATATTGCGTTTGTGTAAGGCAATTTTAAAATCAAAAGATAGTTTATATGTATTTGACATATCAATTTTATTATTAGTTCTGCTTAATGCCTTGATTATTGATGTAGGAAAGACATATGGCTCATATAAAGCTTTATTAAAATTTATTGGAGTAAACAGTATTTTTGCATTGTTCGCTTTTTTTTTGGTTATAATTTTTTATACTCCAACTTTCAGCCTGGTGGGAAACACCTTAATTCGACAAGGTAAAATAGATTTTGCAGACGCGTTAGTAGTTTTTAGTGGAGACGGTAGCACAAGCTATAGAAATTCTACTTACAGAGATAGAACTCTTGAGGCTTTAAAAATTTACAAACAAGGATATTCAAAAAAAATTATTCTGTCATCTGGCAGAGATCAAAATATATCAGATGTAGATTTTATAAAATCATATTTAATATCACAAAACATAGATGAAAATGATATACATATTTTTGAAAAATACCCATCTTCAACATATAAAAATATACAAATGGTTGGTGACTATTTAAGAAAAAATGAAATAAATAAGATAATTTTTATTACATCAAAGTATCATAATAAAAGAGCGCAAATGATATGGGAATATAATTATCCAGATATAAAACTAATCATACCTCCCATAAATAACAAGAGTATTCGTTGGGTGCAAAATTTAGAAAAGATTAAAATTATTTGTTATGAATACCTTGCTATTGTTTATAACAAAATGAGAGGATATTTATAGAAATGAAAAAAATTGTAGTTGCAAGTAATTCAACATGGAATTTATATAATTTTCGTTTTGATTTAATCAATGAATTGGCTAAAAAAAATAAAGTCTATATTTTGGCACCAAAAGATAAATACATTAATAAATTTAGCAATGTAATTTTTATTAATTTTAATTTTGACATTAAATCGATGTCAATACTTAAAAATTTAAAATATTTTTTTTTTTACATTAAAAAATTAAAAAATATAAAGCCAGATTTTTTTTTATCTTTTACCACTAAGCCTAATATTATTGGATCTCTTGCTTGTATTTATCTTAAAATAAATTTTATTCCAAATATTACAGGTCTAGGTACACTTTTTTTAAGAGGTTTTTTTTTATCTTATTTTTCAAAAATTATTTTTAATTTTATTTTTAGGTATGCATCAAAAATTTATTTTCACAATATTGAAGATAAAAATTTTTTTTGTCATAATAATTTATACTTAAAAAAAAAATCTATTGTTATTCCAGGCTCTGGAGTTAATCTTAAAAAGTTCCCTTTTAAAAAAACTGAAAAAAAAAATTTTTTAACGTTTTTATATTTTGGAAGAATAATGAAAGATAAAGGATTGAATGAATTGTTAGAAGCTATTTATTTTATAAAAAAAAAAAAATTTAAATTAACATTTATTCTTGTAGGAAAAATTAGTGAAAAATCGTTAAAAAAAAAGATTCATAAACTTATTAAGCTTAACTATATAAAGTATTATAAATTCACTGATAGTATAAAAAAATATATTTATAGATCCGGTTGCGTGATTTTACCATCTTACCGAGAGGGATTGCCTAAATCAATACTAGAGGCTCAGTCCATGGGTAGGCCTGCTATTGTTAGCGATGTAGAGGGCTGTAGAAGCATAATTAAAAACAATTATAATGGATTTTTGTTTGCTCCAAGGTCTTCAGAGAGTATTATTGAGTGCATTAAGAGGTTTATTAAATTATCAACAAAAGAAAGAATAAAAATGAGTTTCAATTCCTATACTAACACAAAAAAAAAAATTTAATAATGGAATTATTACCCAGCAGTATTTAAAAGATATTGGTTGAATATTACTCAAATGAAATCATATAAAATCGCAATTATTGGAATGGGGTATGTTGGTTTACCACTTGCTTTGGCTTTAAGCAAAAAATTTAAAGTTGTTGGCTTTGATAACTCTACAAAGAGAATTGATAGTTTAAAAAAATTTAAAGACTTAAATAATGAGCATAGTTTTTATGAAATTAATTCAAGAAAAAAACTCCTTAGTTTTAGTAAATCACATAATGAGATTAATGATTGTAATGTTTATATAATATGTGTGCCGACACCATTAAAGCAAAAAAATAAGCCAGACCTTTCCTTTTTGTATGAGGCTACCAAATTACTATTAAATAAAATAAAAAAAAATGATTTAATTATCTTTGAATCAACGGTCTATCCTGGAGCGACAGAAGAAGTTGTATCAGAAGTTTTTAGTAAAAAAAAATTAGAAGTTAACAAAGATTATTATTTAGGATATTCTCCAGAAAGAGTAAATCCAGGTGATAAGAAACATAATATAAAAAATGTTACAAAAGTAATTTCTGGTAGCAATAAAATAGCAACAAAACAAATTTATGAAATTTATAGTTCCGTTATTAAAAAAATTCATATTGCGAGTTCTATAAAAATTGCTGAATCTGCTAAAATTATTGAGAATACACAAAGAGATATAAATATTGCTCTAATCAATGAATTTTCAATTTTGTTCAATAAAATGAATATTGATTTTTCAGAGGTGTTAAAAGCGGCACGAACCAAGTGGAATTTTTTAGACTTTAAACCAGGTCTTGTAGGTGGACATTGTATTGGTGTTGACCCATATTACCTCACGCATAAGTGTGAAAAAATTGGCTATAAACCTAGAATTATTTTGGCAGGAAGAAAAATTAATGATCAAATGGCGCTATACATAGTCAATAAAATTAAAAAACAATTCTCTCTAAATAAAATTATATTAAAAAATTCTAATTTATTAATGATTGGTTTGGCTTTTAAGGAAAACTGTTCCGATATAAGAAATTCTCAATATCTAAAAATATATAAAATGTTGATAAATCTAGGAATTAAAGTGGATCTTTGTGATCCCCTAGTTGCAAAGTCTGCACATGCTAAAAATTATAATTTTTTGAAGAAACCTAGCAAAAAATATGATGGAATTATAATCTCCTATAAACACAAAGAAATGAAATATTTAAACTATAAATATGTCAAGAAAATTTCAAAAGAAAATTCATTAATTTTTGATCTAAAAAATATATTTAAAAATCAACTAGTTAATTTTAAATTATAATGTAAAAATAAAATACTATAACCATTCTAATATGCTTAATATTTTCTTCATAATTTTTTTATCAATCAATCTAATAATTTATTTTCAATTAGATAAAATTTCCAAATTTATCAATATTTACGACGAACCTGATACAAAAAGAAAATTTCATTCAAAAAAAACTCCAATTATAGGAGGATTAATTTTTTTTTTTAATTTTGTAATATTTTTAATATTATTAAATATTTATCAATCAGATAATTTTTTTTATTTATTATATCTTGAGGATTTAGGTCAGTTTTATTTATGGTTTTTTATTGCTACAATTTTATTTATTATAAGCATATATGACGATTATGCTGAAATTGAAAATTTTAAAAAATTATTTGTAATCTTATTGTTAGTTTATGTATATGTCAATTCAGATCAAACTATTCAAATTAAAGAATTTAGATTTTCTAGTGATGAATATAATTTTTTTATTAATAATTTTTCAATAATTTTTACTTCAGTATGTATGCTTTCTTTAATCATAGCTACAAATATGTACGACGGCGTAAATACAAACAGTATTGGATATTTTTTATTTGTATTTTTATTTATTTTTTTAAAATCTGAATATAATATTTTTTTTTTATTTATAGTCTGTAGTTTATTTTTTTTATTTATTTTAAATTTTTCAGAAAAATTATTTATGGGGGATAGTGGGGTAAATCTTTTATCTTTTATTTTAGGATTTGTTATAATCAAAATGTATAATCTTCAATTAATAAATCATATCGAGGAGATTGCATTGATGATTTTTTTTCCAAGTGTAGATATGACTCGAGTTTTTTTTTCTAGATTTTTATCAAAGAAAAGTCTTTTTCATGCCGATAGAATTCATTTACATCATTTAATTAAAAATAAATATGAAAATTATATTTATATAATGACACTTGTAAATGCTTTGCCTTTTGCTCTAATTTTAATTTTTCCAAGTTATTTATATACTTCATTAATAGTTTGTTTTGTTGTTTATAGTTTTTTATTAATGAAAACTCTTTTTAAAGATGTTCAGAAGTTTTAAAAAAAATAAAAATCGGATTGCGCTAGTAGATTTTGATAAAAAAATTACTTATAATGAATTAATAGATATATCTAATAAAATACCTTTAAATAAAAAACAAAATCTTATTCTTATTTTAACCAAGAATGCAATAGAACTGATTGCAGTTTATGCTAGTTTGATATTAAAAAAACAAGCTTGTTTTTTAGTTGATTCAAAAACTGATATTAATTTATTAAAAAATTTAATTGAAAAATATAAACCAAGTATGATTTTTGGTGATAAAAATATTGTTATTAAATTTAAAAATTATAGTAAAATATACGAAATTAATAATTACTACTTAGCCGAGTCAAAAAACTTTGAAAATTACAAAATAAATAAAAATATTGCACTTTTATTGAGTACATCGGGTTCTACTGCATCACCAAAATGTGTAAAAATTAGCTGGTCAAGCTTAAAACATAATACATCTCAAATTCAAAAAGTTTTAAAAATTAAAAAAGAACATAGAACAATCACGACTTTGCCATTTAATTACACTTACGGACTGTCAGTTATAAATACCCATCTTGACAAAGGTGCAAGTATCGTAATCAACAATAATAAAGTTTTTGAAATTAAATTTTGGAAAAAAATAAAAAAATTTTCTGTAAATAATTTTGGTGGTGTTGCATACATGTATGAAATGATGAAAAGAATTAATATTAATTTATCTTTTTTTAAAACAATTGACTATCTTACACATGCGGGTGGAATTTTAGATGAAAAAACATGGGATTACATTTTACGTATTGCTGGAAAAAGAATAAAATTTTATAATATGTATGGAGCCGTGGAAGCATGCTCTAGAATATCAATTTTAGATTCTAAGTATTCCTCTATAAAAAAAAATAGCATAGGAAAAGGATTGCCAGGGGTAAAACTTTTTATAAAAAATAAAAAAGATAAAGGCGAGCTAATGTTTTCTGGGAAAAATATTTTCAGTGGTTATGCAAATAGCTATAAAGATTTAAGAAGTTTACGAAATTACAAAGAATACAGTACTAAAGATTTGGCCCAAAGGGATAAAGATGGTTTTTATTATATTATTGGAAGAAAAGACAGATATATAAAAATATTATCTAATAGAATTTTTCTTGGAGACCTAGAAAATTATTTTTCAAATAACTTTACAAAAACAGTATGTGTAGGAAAAAATAATAAACTTATTTTATTTGCTAATTTAAATTATAAAGAAAAAATTGTTAAAATTTGTGAGGAAAAGTTCAATATTTTTAGAAATTTTATACATTTTTATTCATTTGCTGATGTTAGATACACAAAAAATAAGAAAATTGATTATAATTATTTAAAAAAAAATTTTATTTAATGAAAAAAGGAATTTTATTTGTTACTGGGGGGTTTCGCCCCGAATTACATGGTGGAAGTATTCAGATTAGTCATTTAATTAAGAGTTTACAAAAAAACTTTAATACTTTTGTTTTATCCAGTTCTAAAATTTATGACACTTCATTATTTGATATAACTGATAAATTAAATATATTTAGGCTAAAAAAAGATAATAATTTTTTTTTAAGAATATTTAATATTTTAAAAATGATCATTTTTTTTTTTTTAATTCGAAAAAAAATATCTATTATTCATTTTAGAGGATTTACAATAAAAGTAATTTTATTAATTTTGCTTGGTAAAATTTTTAGAAAAAAAATCATATATTCTCCCACAAGATATTTAGAGGATGATATTTATACTTTAAAAAAAAATTCTTTTTTTTATTTTTTTATTAAAAAAATAGATCTTCTACTATGTATTTCACCAATTTTTTTCTCTGGAAAAAATCTATTTGTAAAAAAAGTATTTGAATTTCAATATTTACCTAATTTTGTAGATTTAAACATTTATAAATTTAAGAAAAAAAAATTTCATAAAAATTTAAATATTTTATTTATTGGTTTTTTTTCTAAAGTAAAAAATCCTCAACTAGTTTATAATGCATGGAAAAAAATCAAAAATTCAAACACTAAATTAACTTTTATTGGAAGAAAAAGTTTTGATTACTATTTATCAGATTCTAAAATTTATGATCAAATTTATAATGATGCAAAAAAAAATAATTTACTAAAAAGAATCAAATTTGTCGATCAAACAAATAAAATTACTAAATACTTTAATTCCTGTGATATTTTCGTCTTACCTTCTAAAACAGAAGGTATGCCGAATGCGCTGTTAGAGGCAATGGCCTCTGGGCTTGTTCCAATAGTCTTGAAAATATCAAATTTATATTCAGATATTATTATTGATAAATTTAATGGACTCATTTTAAAAAAAAATAGTATCGATGAGCTTTCTATAACTTTAAATAAACTCATTAATGATAAACGTAGGTTAAATCAAATATCACTTAATGCTAGAAAAACGATTGAAAAAAAATTCGATTTAACTATTTACTTAGCGAAGATTAAAAATGTTTATAATAAATTATGTTAAATATTTTAAATTTTCTTTTTTCCAATTATTTTTTAACAATTTATCGCAAGTTGCTTTATTTGGATATATTCTAAAATATTTATTTTTTTTTGTTTCTTGATTTAGTTCATAATTTTTTTCATAATAGGCATATCTACGCATTTGGGAAAAATTCATGTGTATCATGTATCTGTCATCTCCTGGAAAACCTCTATGTAATCCATTGCCAGCATCAAACAAATACATTTCTCCCTTTTTTCCAATAATTTTTTTTGTTCCATTTGCTCTTATAAGTTTATTTACTTTTTTTTGAAATTTTAAATTTGTTCTCTCGTCATTTTGTAAAAACCAAGATTTTTTGTTTGTCTTTGGCACATATTCAGTATGAGTACTATTGTCGTGTAAATCATTTAAGAAAACAACTAATGAAAGTTGTCGCTCTGCGTAATCAAGATGAAATAATCTTTGCTGAAATTTGTTACTATCATCTGTTCTTTTTTTTTTTACATCTATTCTAAAAACTGGAGCATTTCTTAGCCAAAATTTTTTTTTGTAGTATTCAGATATCAATTTTTTTAAATTTTTAGAAAAAATATGTTCAGTGAAAATCTCAGAATTTATATCTACTTCAATTGAAGATACTCCAAATTGATTTATTTCTGGCATTTTAGATTGTAATTTAATGTAATTTGAATTTAGATAATTATTTGAAATAAAACTATCAATTTTTTCTAAATTTGCAGTCATTGGAATTTTTGTAAAACCATTTTCTTGTAATTGTTTAAGTTCATCAAGCCATTCAAATGAATTTTTTTTTATCAAATCTAATTTAAAAATATTTACTAGATTTATAAGTCTATTATATTGAATTGTAGCTCTTATCTTGGCGCCTCTTACAGCTTTATTTAAAAATTTTGACATACAAATATTTTATTGGTTGAATGGCTCGGATTTGAAAAAAGAACCTTCAGTTTATGAGCCTGACAAGCTACTAGACTATTACGTACAGCAATCAGCATATCTCTTATCTTAATAAATACACTAATGTCAAATTTATCATTCATATAGTTTATTGTAATTTAAAAAATTTAAATTAAAAAGATAATATATTAATTCTATTTGCTAATGCAAAAAAATAGTTGAAGAAATATCTAAATCATTAGATTAAAAGATTAAGATATTTAACTTATAAAATTTGAAATAAAATGAAAAATAACTTTTTTTTTGTAAAGCTTCCATCGTATTTAATAATTTTAATTCCTTTTCTTTTAATTTCAGGAAGTTTTTTGCCAGATCTTGCCGTGAGTATTTGTGCATTAATTTTTATTGTGAATACAATCAAAAACTCTCTTAATTCTTATTATGATAATAAATTTGTTAAATACTTTTTTATATTTTGGTTCATATTAATTGTATCATCATTATTATCAGATCATCTTTTTTATTCTTTTTTCAAGTCATTTGTTTATGTACGATTTTTACTATTTTCATTATGCTTGTGGTTTTTATTGGATGAAAATGTAAATCTTTTAAAGTATATTTTTTATTCATTTTTATTTTGTTTTTTGATTTTGATTTTTGATGGATACTTTCAGTTCTTTGTTGAAAAAAATATTCTTGGATGGCCATTAATAGATTCCAGAGTAAGCAGCCTTTTTAAAGATGAATTAATATTAGGAAGTTACTTCTCAAGAGTTTTTCCAATTTTTTTTGCTATTTATATCTGGTTATCTAGTCAAAAAATTATTTTAAAAAAATATGATAATTTTTTTATATTTTTAATAATATTTCTATTTATTTGTATTGATATTTTAATTTTTCTTTCAGGCGAAAGAGTAGCTTTGTTTTATCTTAATCTATTTAGTATTTTTGTTATTTTTTTTATACCATCTTATAAAAAAATAAGAATATTTACTATTTTGATTTCAATTTTAATAATTTTTTCAATTTCTATATTTAAGTCTTCCTTTTCAGATAGAGTATTTGGCAAAACATTGTATCAGCTAAGTAATAATTATGAGTCTACACTAAATGAAGATTTGCTAAAAAAAGATAAAATATATGTTTTTTCTAAAGAACATGAGGATCATTATAAATCAGCTGTATTAATGTTTTTAGATAACAAAATTTTTGGCATCGGACCTTATGGTTTTAAAAAAAATTGTCATTTAGACAAATACAAAACATCCACTGAATCCTGTTCCACCCATCCACACAATACTTATATACAAATACTTGCGGAGTTAGGTATTTTGGGAATGTTTTTCGTATTATTTGTTTTTATTTCTTTTATGTTTTATCTGCTTAAAAATTTATTCTATAAAAAAATTTTTACTGATTTTCAAGTTGGATTGTTATCTTGCTTTTTAATAACTCTTTGGCCATTTATTCCGACAGGAAGTTTTTTTAATAATTGGCTATCTGTAATTTACTATTATCCTCTTGGAATTTTTATTTGGAGTTGTAATCTTAAAAAGAAAGAATAACCTAATATCTTGCTTTTAGTTTTCTTAACTTTTTAACCCTAGCTAAACTATTTTCCAATTCTTTTTTTACATTCGGATGGTTTCTCGTAAGTACTTTTTATTTTTGGCAATCTACCTCAAAATAAGTAACTAAATTAACATTGTGTAAAAAAAGGTCTATCGTTATATTCTTATTTTCATGGAATTTTTTAATCCAAGTCCAAAAAAAGGCTTTCAAAGTAAAACTAAAGTTATTTCAAGGAGAGTAAGAATTTGGAATTGATTTAGACAAATGTTTTGATTAAGTACAATCTTAGAATATGAGTAAATTAGATATTAATGAAAAACCTGTATATAATAACTGTGAAAATGTTATGAAAAGTCCAAATTACTTTAAGCCCAATTTGAAACTATTTTTATAGAGTTATGATGAAGTATAATCGAAAAAAAAAAAAATTTTTATTATTGTCGCTCATATATAAAATTTCAAAAATACTACCTTTAAAGTCTATTAATAAATTCAAAATTTTTTCTAGGCTAGAGTGGATTTTTTGGAGACTTTCAATGGAGCAAATTAGTTCATTCAATAAAAAATGGGAAGTTGATTATCACCTAGGATCTATAAATTTTATAAATGATAATTTTAAAAATAATCCTAGAGTTTTAGACCTAGGTTGTGCATCAGGGCAAAAATCTTTTTTACTCAGTCAAATTGCAAAAGAAGTAATAGCAATAGACTATGATTTAAAATTAATAAAAGAAGCCCAAAAAAAATATACTGACATAAAAAATTTATCATTTAAATGTATAGATCTTAAAGATTATTTGAATGATTTAGATTTAAAAACTGATAAATTTGATTTAGTATTTTGTTCTCACATTTTAGAGCATGTTGAAAATTTCGAAGAAATACTAATTGATTTAAAAAAAATAACAAAAAACATTTATATAGAGGTACCAGATTTTGAGTGCAACATATTAAACAAAGTTAAGAAAGAATTTAATATCGAGCCTTCATATACTGACGATGACCATGTATTTGAATTTGAAAGAAATGATTTAAAAAAAATTTTCATTAAAAATAATTTAAGAATAGTTAATGAAGATTATAATAATGCTGTTATGAGGTTTATTTTAGAAGTTTAACGATTTATTTTTAAATTATGAAAAAGTACAACATTGTTTCAATAGTAGTACAAAGCAATGTGCAGATTCAGTGTTAAATAATTTAATTTAGATAATTTTTTTAAGATCTTCTTTTTTATATAAATACATGTATCGTGGCATCTCATTAAAGAGTGGGAAATCTTTAATTTTCAATAAAGGTTGAGGAAAAAAAAATGGTTTTTTTGTTAGACTTAAAAATCTTGATCCTCCAGTTACAATATCATTGTTTTTAAAAAAACCTTCATGTGATGTAATTAAGAAATATTTAATATTAGACTTTTGAAAATTTTTAATTGTTTTAAAAATATCTGAATAGGAAAGATGAAATAAACAGTCACGACAGTGTAATAAATCCACTGCCGGTAGTTTATCTTTTCTAATATCTAAAATTAAAAACTTATTATAGGGATATTTAGTTCTATTTTTATGTATAAGTTCAGGCACAATATCAGCTCCAATATATTTCATATTTTTAATTGAAAGAAAATTAATCCAATTTAGGTCCCCACAAGGAGCATCTAAGAAAATTTTAATTTTTTTTCTCTTTAAAAAACTTTTTAGTCTTTTTAGATAAGGGCTTGCCCTAAGTAAAGTAGATCCATGTCCACTAACACTTTCATCATTTTTCCAAAAATTACTTTTATAAATTTTTTGAAATATATTAGTTTTTTTTTTTTTAAATAATTTAATATTAGCAAAATCACTGTAAATATAAGTCGCAATAGATATGCCTAATTTATTTAAATTCCAATCGATTTTAAATATAATTTTTTTTAACATTATTTTTGATATTAAATTTTTTTTATTTCTTTAAGACCTATTATAATATTAGATTATTTTAATAGATATCAACGGTTTTATTAATTTTTTTTATTATTTGTCAAACTCACCATGCATTAATTCATTATCTGTATGTTCAACTAGAAATATATAAATTAATAAACATAAAAATGTCATTATATTGCAAGAGAAATAAGACTTGTGTATATAAGATTATATTGTATAACGACTTGCCTGGTGATTATTGCGAAGGGGCAATACCCGATCCCATTCCGAACTCGGAAGTCAAGCCCTTCAGCGCCAATGGTACTTTGTCTTAAGACAC
>MDTF01010484.1_pt1 | contig 19938 bp, 20 predicted proteins | sample 811191 | NCBI WGS metagenome assembly MDTF01 (sample SAMN05326649, study PRJNA326480) | marine metagenome | isolation source: seawater | place: Southern Ocean | collected 2011 | reverse complement strand
TAAATAGATGAAATCCTTTGAACAAGTTGAGTATGAAGATAAAACTTTAGCAATAATTTTAAGACATGAATTCAAAAAAGATGGAATTGAATTTTTGACTCCTTCACATTTCACACAGCAACTTGGGTATATGAAAAGGGAGAAAGACTATGTCATAAAGCCTCATATTCATAATGCTTTCAATAGATCTATAACCCATACTAAAGAAGTACTTTTTATTAAATCTGGTAGGGTAAGGGTTGATTTTTATTCTGATAATAGAAAATACTTTAAAAGTTTGGTGTTAGCTAAAGGTGATGTCATTTTGCTAGCCTACGGTGGTCACGGTTTATACATGATTGAAGAGAGCGAAATCATTGAAGTTAAACAAGGGCCATTTGCAGAAGATAGGGATAAGATAAAATTTGAACCAATTGATGAAAGTCAGGTAATCTTATAATTTTTCAAAAACAAAATTTCTAGTATTTTTAATCTTATGATCATCTGGAAAATTTTTAAAGAAGCTATCCTTATATAATTCATCAACAGGAAAATCACAGATACACGCATAGCCATTATTTAAAAAAACTTTAAGAAAATCATTTTTATTAAAAAAAATAATGGGCGTATTGTACCCTCGTTGATTTTGTTTTGAAAAAAATGTCTTGAATTCTCCGCATGGTAGCTGAGTAATTACTATATATTTTGGAGAATGATTAATAATATCTTCTAAAAATAATTCATATTCGCAGATGTACTGTATTGAACTATTAATAAATATAAGATCTATATTAAAACTATAGTCATCTTCTATTTTTTCATGAAAAAAAATATTTAAATTGTGTTTAACTTTTTCTAAAAATTTTTTGCCACTTCTTGCTAACTCTTGATTATCAAAAATATGGTAGTTTACATTCTTGATTTCTTTAATGTATGGAGCCATCTTGAAGAATGTTAGCCCAGTTCCACCACCTACATCAAAAATGTTACATTCTGATTTATATGCTAATGAGCTAATTAATAAACTAGGTATTAATTCAAAATCTGCTAAATTTTGCTCTTGGAGTTCACCTTTTTTTGATAAATTTAATGTATTTAGTGTTTTATTTTGAACATCTAGCCAGGGTTGCTTAGACCATGGTGATTCATCCTCTATATTATTTTGGTTATAATAGACTCCATCAAATGACGTTTGAAATTCTTTTAAAAAAAATAGCTTTAAATTATTAAATATTCTGATAATTAATGGTGGGGATATTTCCTTTAAGATTTTTTTTATAAGTAATTTCATTGGTTATAAAGATCTTTAATAAGGTCGGCTATCATATGAATATCTTCATTTTTTAATTGAGGTGAAGATGGTAAATATAGGCCATTGTTAGCTATATAGTCTGATATGGGGAATTCATTATTTATATTAATTCCATGTTTTCTCAAGACCGGTTGATTATGCATTCCTACAAAAAGCCTTCTTGTTTGTATATTATTTTTTATTAAAAATGATTCTAGATCATCTCTTGAAAATCCTGTTTTTTGTTCATCAATAAGGATACAAGACATCCAAAATGCATTTTTTGCATAGCTTTTATTAGCCTGGAAGGTGATACCTTCTATCTCATTCAAGGCTAACTGATACTTAGTATTAACATCTATTCTTTTCTGATTTAATTCATCTAATTGGATGAATTGCGCATAAGCTATGGCAGCCTGGAGGTTTGTATATCTATAGTTATAGCCTAAATCTTCATGAATAAAGTTTCTAGGTCCATTCAATGGAAAGCACTGATTTTTATAGTACTCAACTTTATCATAGAAGTTTTTATTATTTGTTAAAACCATGCCTCCTTCGCCTGAAGTCATAATCTTATTTGCATACATGCTGAATGTTGATATATCTCCTAAAGAACCTGCTTTTCTAGATTTATATTCAGCACCATGTGCTTCAGCTGCATCTTCAATAATAAGCAAATCATATTTATCTGCAATTGCTTGAATCTTATCCATATCACATGGATGTCCATATAAATGAGTAACCATGATAGCTTTTGTCTTATTAGTTATTTTTTCTTCTATAAGTTCTGGATCTATATTCCATGTATCTGATTCAGCTTCTACTGGAACAGGCATTATTCCTTCATAAAGAAGAGCATAAGGTCCATATATACCATTAAAATTTGGAACAATAACTTCATCACCTTTTTTCAAGTCCATGGCTCTTACAGCCAAATGAATTGCCACAGTCCCATTGCTAACAGTACTTCCATACTGTACGCCGCAAAATTTAGAGAATTCATCTTCTAATTTTTTATTATAAGGACCTGAAGCGGATATCCAGCCGCTATCAAAAGCATCTATAAGAAATTCTCTTTCGAGATCTCTTAAATAAGGCTCGCTGACAGGTATAAAGTTTTTATTCATTTTGAAATCCAATTATTTTTATATTTTACCAAACTATCATTGCTTGGCCGGTAGGCAAGATTAAAAGATTTTTATTATTTGAGTGAGCAAATTTTTCATGAACATCTGCTTGAAGATAAGCCCCAGGCCCTCCATAGTCATCAAATAATATAATTGTACCTGGAACAAATTTTATTGATAAAATCTCTAAGGCTTCTCTTTCAGGAACATGGGCATTTAAATCAACATGAAGAAAAAGGATTGGTTTTGATGGGAGCTCTTCTAAAACTTTTGGAATTAATCCTTTTAAAATATTTACTGTTGGGTACATATCAAAATACTCTATAACCTCGGATACATCGTCTGTGTAAGCAGCAAGTGTATCAAAAGACTTTGTTTTAGTTTCACTAGATTTGGTATTTGTAACACTTGTATCTTCATATCTATCTATTAAGTATAAAGCTGGGCTGCTTTCATTGAAATTAAAATATTTACACGCCCCAGAAGTCATGTAACCCAAGCCTGTTCCACACTCAATAAAAATAGATTCATTAATATCAGGATGATTCAAATTTTGACCAAATGCCCAGAGGAAAGTGTTTAACCTCCAAGAGATATCTCTAGGTGGAGTAGAAGAGTTCCATCTTGATTCAGATGCCAGAAGGGATTCTTGAAATTTTTTTGAGTTAGCAAACGAATGTCTATTTACAGTTGAAAGATTATCAGCATTAAATGGTAATCCTTTTTGACCAGGGTAAGGGACTAGATTCCATTCATTATCAGGGTATTTAAAGATTGACTCTCCATTATGGGAGGTAATATTAATTTTCTTGAAGGAAAAGGTAAAGAGAGAGAACAATAGAGAAATAATTTTTGTAAAAAAAATTAATCTAAAATTATTTTTATTTTTCATGAAATATGTCCTATTCTTTATCTGCTAATAACGCTGCCTGATATCCAACTGTATTAGTGCCCTCAACAGGCGGCACCAAGGCAACAATTGTATCAGTATGCCCTATTCTTACTCCACAAGATTTAAATCTTAGAGCTAAATCAAAGTCAACTGGTCTATTATATTTTTTTCTCCAAGAGTTAATATTCCATTTAAAGTTTTTTAAATAGGATCTATACATCCATGCAGGCATTCCACCTATTGCAAAGCTGGGATTACTGTTATCAAAAGCCTGCGCTTTGATTTCAGATTTTTTTCCCTCTCTGTCTTCTTCATAATTTCCAGTTACGAACTCTAAATCATGTTTTTGTGCATAGTCCAAAAGCGTGCTTATATGATTTGGATATAAAATATCATCGTCGCTCATCCATACGAACCAATCCCCTTTAGCATACCTCATTCCAATATTTCTTGGCTTAGACCCTTGAACAAACCACCTATCTATAATATTTTTAGGATACTTTCCTCTCTTTTCTAGATCATAAAATTTAACTCTTTTATCAGAAATAGATTTAATTAGATTCGGTGTATCGTCTATACATTTATCTCCAACTATTATTACTTCAATATTTTTGTAATCTTGCTTAAGGAGATTAGGAATGGTTCTTGAGACGAGAATATCTCCTCTATTGTAAGTAGCAATTATTATACTTACTAGTGGAGTAGCATTTTCTTTATATTTTCTTGAATGCATGCATCTTTGAATGACAAGAAGAAAATATTCAACAAGTAAATGCTTAAGAGAAATTCCTAAAATAATAAAAAAATTAATTAAAACTTTCAAAGTTGCCCCATATTATTATTTTAATGCCATCTAATTTAAAACAAGGCTTTTGCAAAAAGATTACCAAACACCCCACCCTCCATCAACTTGAATTACTTGGCCAGTAACATACAGAGACATGTCTGATGCTAGATATGCCATCACGCCAAGAAAATCTGATTCATTTGCCATTCTTTTGAGAGGAGTTTTTTGAATATATTTAGTAACAAATTCATTTGGCTGATTTCGAGAAATCCCTCCAGGACAAATTGAATTTACTCGAATGTTAGGTGCCATAGATGTTGATAGCCATTTTGTAAGATGGTTTAATCCAGCCTTTGAAACACCATAAGCTGCAGGATTACCCATATCAGTACCTTCATAAAGACTAAAATCGGGCGCATAAATACCATAAATAGATCCTATATTTATAATATTTGCTCCTTCAGAACCATTAAGCAAAGGCTCTAATTTTTGAGATAAATGAAATGGGGCTGTTAAGTTAACTTCTAGCGCTCTTCTCCATGAATCTAGAGACTGCTCAGCCAAGGTTCCTGTCCACCCATTTAATTTTGAAGAGCCTATAAAAGCTGCATTATTTATTAGTATATTTATCTTTTCATGATCTAACTTAATTTTTGAAATAAGCTCTAACCTACTTTCTTCATTTTCTAAATCACAATGATATGGGTAAACTTTTATACCCCATGAATCCTTTAAGTTATTCTGGATATCAGAAAAATTAATATCAGGATGATCTACAAGAATTAAATCAGCTCCTAGCTCAGCTAAAGCTAAAGATATTTCTTTACCTAAATTACCAGCTGCCCCAGTAATTAAAGCGGTTCTTCCATTAAGATTTAGAAGATTTTTAATTGTTGGTGGCGACATTAATTACTCCCTATTATCTAAAAAAAATTCTGCCATTTTGAAATCATACATATTATCGATATCTATCGATGTCTCTAAAGGTACATTTACTGCTTTAGTTCTTCCATCAAATATTGACTCATTATGCATTATAAATTCTGGATTCATAACGTAAGCAACTGTGGTCATATCATAAACGATAGGAGCATCTTGTCTTCTATATAATTTATCTTTAGGCTTTATAACCAATTCAACATTTCCATCATGAGATTTCTTCACCATATTAAAATAAGGACTTCTATGAGCATCGGTAGTTGTTATGACCACGTCAACTCCTCCTTTCTTATATAAATTTAAACAATTCTCAATATCGATAACTCTTCTTAGGGGTGCGGTTGTTGGGATAGATAGCATTATATTCGGCATTTTTCCTTCTTTTTCTAACAAGAAAGATAGGGCATGCCTCCATGCCATCCATTCGGGACTATCATCCTCAGAAATATTATCTGGCCTTAGGAAGGGAACCTCAGCTCCATATTCAGTCGCTACTTTGGCTATTTCACTGCAATCAGTTGAGACTATGACTCTATCAATAGAACTTAACTTTTTTGCTTGCTCAATAGACCAAGCAATTAGTGGTTTTCCAGAAAATATTTTAATATTCTTTCCTGGCAAGCCTTTTGAACCACCCCTGGCAAAAATAAAAGCAACTGTACTCATATGCAACTAGTCCTGATTTATTATTTTCATAATTATCCCTTCAGATTGAGATGATTTCTTTATTTCTTCCAAAACACTAAGCGTCTTAAGCCCATCGAAACCATTTATTAACGGCTCCTCATTATTTGAGAAAGAACGTCCCAAGTCATCCCATTCATATTTATAACTCTCATTTAAATCTTTTAATTTAAATAATTCATCCCAGGAACCTTGATCTTTTTTCCAAAATTCCACAGTTCCCTGGATACCATCCCATTTTATACTACCAAAAGAACCTATAACTATGCATTCTCTTTTATTATCATGCCTAATAAAATCCATATTGAGAGATGCTGTAATGTTTCTATTTATATGCTCAAAACCCATAAGAATATGTGCAGTATCCTCTACATCAATATCTAAATTACTCTGCCTTGATGTTAATGCCCTAACCCATTTTATGTTTCCAAAAATCCAAAGCAAATAATCTATTTCATGACTAAGTTCATTAACAACTCCTCCGCCAAGAGATTTTTGTGCTGAAACTGTTTCTTTATAATCGCTTTGTGGTCTCCATGAGGGTAAATATTGACCAATTTCTGACCTTACTGACCATATATCTCCAACTATACCTTCGTCAAGATAGCTCTTAAAAATTTTAAGTGAAGTTAAAAAACGAAGATTATAGCCAATCTGAACCATAGCATTTTTCTCTTTACACATTTCTAAAAATATTTCTGCCTCCTTAAGATCATTTGATATTGGTTTTTCTATGAAAAAGTATCTATTTTCTTTTATGAAGGGTGTTGCTGAAGAGAGATGGAGGCTTGCTGGGTTTGCAACAACAACTATTTGAGGGTCAAAATTAATGGCGTCTTCAAGGCTATAAAGGAAATTATTCTCTGCATATTCAGCACTTACTTTCTTGCTTCTTAAAACTTTAATTTGCGCATCTGGGTATTTGCCTCTTGCAATACTAAGATGGCGCTTACCAATACTTCCAAGGCCGATTATTAAAATCTTTTCTGGATTCATTTATTCATGACCTCCAGTTATCAATTTAAATTCTTCAGTAGTTTTCCATGATGCAAGTTCAATGCTGTTATCAAGTATATTTTGGCGTGCTTTTTTTAAGCCATTCCCAATAAAATTGAATAGATGCGCAGTAGCAACAGCATCAACCCTGTTATCTTTTAGCCCTTCCAAAAGATGAGATGCATTACCAACTCCACCGGCTAGTATTAAAGGAATACTCATGCTGTCTGGTATTTTTTTTAATAAATCAAGGTCGTAACCTTGCCCTGTTCCGTCCTGGTTGATAGAGTTAATGTATATCTCTCCAATATAATCCTTTTCTAAACTAGATAATGTTGATGAGATGTCTTGATTGACGATTTTTGATCCAGATTCAGTCCAAATTTCATATTCCCCCTGATCAGTTTTCTTAACATCAATAGAACCTACAACACATTGTTTACCAAAATTAATGACTAGCTCTTTAGCCAAAGATAGATCTGAGAATAATGAAGTATTTATAGAGACCTTGTCAGCACCAGCTCTTAGTAAGGACTTTGCATCATCTAATGTTCGTATTCCTCCCCCAGCTGTTATGGGAACAAAACATCCATCAGTTAATGAGCTTAATGCTTTGCAAAATTTACTAATATTTTTTTCATTTCTAGAAACATCAAATACTATTAACTCATCAATAAAAAAAGAAATATGAGAGAAGTTATAATTCTTCTTAAGCCAATCAATATTTCCAACTTTCTGCAATCTAAAGTTTCGACTTAGCATAAAATTGCCATCATCATATAAAAGAGTAAATATAATTCTTTTTTTTAGCATGACTTAGCTTAATAAAAAGTTATTTAACATTATCAATCCATTGGTTTGACTTTTTTCTGGATGAAATTGCGTTGCAAAAATATTTTCATTTTCATATAAGGCCATGAAACTTTCTCCATATTCACAGGTTCCATTATACCCATCGATATCATTGGTTAGCATCCTATATGAATGGACGAAGTAAAAATCAGCCTCCGCGCCTAATCCATTAAAAAGCTTGCTCTTTGGATTTCCTATAACCTTATTAAAGCCCATGTGAGGTGTCTTAAGGTTTTTTAAAATGCCTTGATCAAACACTTCTACTGAAGTTGGTATCAGGCCAATTCCTTTGGTTTCACCATCTTCAGTTCCGTTAAGGCCAAGGATTTGCATTCCTAGGCATATACCAAGAATAGAGCTGCCTCTCTTGGTAACAGCCTCTATTATAGCTTCATCTATATAATTTTTTTTAATCGACTCCATTGCCTTTGCAAAAGACCCTACTCCTGGAAGAAGTAACTTTCGTGAGGATATAATTTTTTCAGGATCAGATGTTATTTCTGGCTCATAGCCCAAATAACTTATTGCATTTTTTACTGACCAAAGGTTTCCAGAACCATAATCAACTATTACAACTTTTTTATCTTTACTCACTTAACAGTAAATTTTGGCTTCCAATGCCCATCTACTTTCTTAAATAGATCTTCATTAGCCCAAGAGTCAATAACTTCAGTAAATTCTTGTAATGTCATTTGATAGTATTCTAGATATAGTTCTATAAATTCTTCAGGGTAATGACCATCATATAGTTTAACAAGATTTAGTGCCTGCTCTCTATCCATTGCACCTCTTCTTATCTCAATACTAGCATCTTGATTTGCTCTTCCAAAACCAAGTTTGATATACATCATATATGCATGAAGTGCATATAAGGCTTGATCATTCTGTGAAAAATTAGTAAAAGTTCCAGCATTATTGTCTTTTGCTTCTGTAAGACCACATTCCTTTTTAGCTACTAAATAATTTCTATAAGGATCCCAGTTCTCAAAATATGACCAATGTGTAATATCAATGGGATTTTTATCCAGAGCTTCATCATTAGGAAACCTAAAGAAGTAAAGATCGGACTCAGTTAAATTTGAAGCATCTAGAACTTTCTCAAAACCTCCTTCAAGATATATTTTTTTCATATAATTAACATCATAGATTGGAGTGCTATCAGTTGCTTCAGAACCACCATATTCAACCTCACCATCTTCTCCATAAAATATTAAACCAATATCAAGCTGTGAAGCCATTTTTACAACAGCTGCCTGAATTGAAATAAGCCAACCAAAATATGGAAATCCCATTTCAATAAATCCTTGTTTATTGAGGACTCGCATGGATTCATACGCAGGGTTTACAGAAATATGATTATAACCACTGGCAACAAAAGCTCTAAGATTTTCCTCTCCTAAATCCAAGGCCAATGCTGGAGTAATAGTTAATGCAAGAGGATTCATGCCATATTTGTGCTTTAAGTTATAGGCGACATAAGACCCGTCTTTACCGCCACTCACAGGAACCATGCAGTCAAAGCCACCAGAGTCAGATCTATGCTTATCTAAAAGATTAGTTAATTGCTTTTCACGAGAATCCCAGTCAAGGGTTTTCTTTTTTTCCATCCATCTGCAAGCATTACAGAAACCTCTTTCATCAAATGTTATTCTAGGACGGGTAGACATTGAAAGACAATTTGAACACCACTTAAGATCATCAGTGTTGGCTTTAAATTCTTTTTTCTTGATAGTCATTAAATAGCTTCCTTAGGGGATTAACATTTATCTGTGAATTTTAACTTGATAGTACTTTTTTTACTATCGTGTCCTTATAAAAAAATGATAAACAGGCACCCTTTCCCAGGGCTTGGATTAGTCATCAGAATCCTCGGAGAAAATACAAAAGAGAAAACATCGGTCCTTAAAGAGGCTGATCATATTTTTATTCAATAACTAAAAGTAGATCTTTACAATAAAGTAAGTCAGGCCTTTGCTATTTTTCTTCCTATTAAATCTTTCGGCATAGCAGGTAATGAATGGCGTTATGCAGAAGTTAAGGTTATTAAGATAAAATCCTAAAGAAATTCTGAAAAATTGAGATCTTTAATTCCTTTGACTAAAAGTAAATCTGTATATTTCGAAATTTTTTCTTTACCGTAATTCTTATTTAAATATCTTAAATCTATCTCCCCAACCCCAAAATTAGAGCCGTCATATATATCAAACCCCAGAGACTTAAGTAAATTATAAAATTCTTCAATATCAATGACTTCCCATGCTTTTAAATATGGTGCAAACTCACAAAGTACTACAATTTTATCTGTAGCTCGAAAAAATTCTTTGGCTCCATTTAAAACATACCATTCATGACCTTGGGTATCGATTTTAACAAACTGAATTTTTTGTATCTCTTGATCATTGAAATCTTTAAAAAAAGTATCCAGCTTAACGGATGGGACAATCACTTTTTGTCTATCTGGTTCTTCCCTAAATTCATACGTACCTATGTCTTTATGAACTTGGTTGTCGCTTTCACCACTACCGTTCAAGAATAAAGGAACCTCACCATCAATATCAGAAACAGCAGAATCTATGAGGGTGATATTTTTGGCTGAATCATAGTTACAAAAAAGATTTCTTTGCATTAGAGATTTTGAAACTGGACCTGGTTCAAAAGCATAAACATGACCTGTTTCACCAGCTAATTTTGACATGAATAAAGACATCAAACCGATATTAGCTCCAATATCAATTCCCACCATTCCATCATCTAAAAATCTCTTCATAAACTTAAAAATTTTTATATCAGGATCGTTCTTAGTCAGAGTTTCAGATGTTAATCCCTTAAATTTTGAGTAATCTATAATGTCATTATTATTCTGGTATAAATCAAATCCAAATATATCTTGAATATGAATTGGAATTTTTTTTTCAAAAAAAGTTCTTTTTATAAAATTGACGATCCTTTCCCCAAGAATATACTTCAACAAACTCTTTAATAATTTAACCATAACATTCTCCATAATAGATTTAATTCTCTTATCTCAACAATATTTTCACTACAAACTTAAGTAGGTGTTTAATGTGAGAGGATTCTAACATTAATGGATATTAACTAACAACTTGTGCTTGATCTATGGCTTTAATAAAAGCATTTGAGGCCCTTAAAATATCATGTTTAGTTAAATTTACACCTGAGGGCAATGAGATTGAAGACTTTGATAAATATTTCGAGTTAGAATATTCTCTACCCTTATCTATGTATTTTTGATAGGGAGGCATTTCACTCATAGGGAAAAATATCGGCCTAGCTTCCACTCCATCTTTCAACATAATATCTAATATTTTATCTCTATAATCAGACAACTCTTCAGGCAAAACTATAGTGTAAAGCCAATATGAATTTATTACATTACCAAAGTTTCCAGGAAACTGGAGATTTTTTATAACACTTAAGTTTTTGTTGTACTCAGCAGCTAAATCTTGCTTTGCTTTAACAAATTTTGGAGCAACTTCCATTTGTGCGACACCAATGGCAGCTTGCATATTTGTCATTCTATAGTTAAAACCAATATATTCATGCCAATATTTCTTATCCTTGGACATGCCATGATCTCTTAATACCTTAGCATGCTCAAAAACTAACTTATCTTTAAAGATAATCATGCCACCTTCACCAGTTGTAATCGTTTTATTTCCAAAGAAACTAAATGTTCCAGCATCTCCATAAGTTCCAACATGTTTGTCGTCATAAAAGCTTCCCAATGCCTCGGCACAATCCTCAATGACAATCAAATTATTTAATTTTGCAATCTCCATTATTTCTTTCATTGGAGCCGGGTGTCCATATAAATGAACAGGGATAATTGCTGTAGTCTTTTCTGTTATGGCATTCTGTAACTCATCTACATCCATAGACATGGTATTTTTATTTACATCGATTAAAACAGGAGTGGCTCCGGAATAGATAATTGCATTTACGGGAGCGGCAAAGGTTAAATTAGGAACTATAACCTCATCTCCTGGTTTAATGCCGAGTGCTATTAAGGCCAAATGAAGGGCTACTGTTCCATTTGAAACAGCACAGGCGCTATTGCCGCCCGTGTATTCTACAAAATTCTCTTCGAATAAGTTTACATACTTGCCTTGGGACGATATCCAGCCCGTATTAATGCAGTCTGTTACATATTCAAGCTCGTTCCCATTAAGAATGGGTTGAGTCAAGGGTATTTGATGAAACCTTGCTCTAGATGCAAAATCTACTATATTATTTTCCTCGTCTATAATTGGTATGTAATCAGTTTTTACCAAATGCTCCTGAATAGTTTTAATATCAGAGCCAACTTTTAAAGATATGCATTTTTTCTGCATCACATTTAATATTATTTCATCTGTGGTCTTCTTGGCTAAAAGAAGTCTTCTTATGTCACCATCAGTTAATATTCCCTCAAGTTTTCTTGATTTAACTACAAAACAAATACCTAGACCGTTCTTATCAATTAAATCCATTGCTTCTAAAATAGATGAAGACGACTCAATTATTAAATTTTCTAAAGTGCCAGTTTTAATCATAATATTTATCTCTATTAATTATTATAAAGTAATTTATTCACTAGTTTAAACTGCTCTACAAGCTTTTGTGAGGAAGTATTGTAAACTTCAATTGAATAATAATCTAAATGGTTATCTATAATATTCCAGAACCAGCTGTCACTGGTAATCAATTCATTGGAGTCTGTTTTTCCATCATTATCACTTAAATGATATCCTTTAATATATTGCTTAAGCTCATTAATAGCGTCTTTTTTATCAAAATTTAAAGAATTAGAGCTAACCTTTAAATGAGCAACATCCATCAAAAGACCTATTGAAGATGGAATATTCTGAAAAAATAAACTGATTTCTTTTGGGTTGGTAAGAAGTAAAGGATCTTCTCCAAAAGTCTCTAAATTTCTTTTATTCAAGACGTTATTTTCTATCAATAAATCAACACCTTTCTGCCTAGCTTCTTCTGCAAGAAATAAAACTGATTCACCAAATATTTCTAAAGCAATATCTCTGTTACATAGCGTTGTTTTTTTTATAGCTTTACCTAGTTCTGATACTTTAGGATTAATCCTAAACCCGGCATGAAAACTGTAGACTGGCCTGCTTAAGTCTAGCGCCAAATTCATCGAATTAATGACATGATTGATGCTTCTCTCTCTTAATTTTGGATCAGTAGATGCTAAATTAAAAACAAATGCTTTTTCGGGCGGAGGAAAATAATTATGGACTTGGAAATTTATTTTAGTAGAAAGTTTTATTAAATCTTCTCTATATGTTTCTGAGAAAGATCCTCCAGACAACTCTATACAAGAAATACCATTTTCATAAAAATCAATTGATGTTTCCTGAGCAGTTTTATTTCTTATGCCACCTGTAGATACGAATAACATTTATTTGCTTGATATAATTTTAGCTGGTGAGCCAACTAATGTTAAATTTTCATCAACAACAGGATTTATGACCGTGGATCCTGCTCCAATTGTTGTTCCATTACAAATATTAATTTTATCTATAATTGTTGCATTTGCCCCTAAAAAACAGTTTTTACCCAGAGAGCTTCTCCCACAAATTGTAGATGATGGAGCGGTATGACAGTTATTGGATATTTGTACCTCATGCTCAATAACTGAGGAAGAATTAATTATATTATTATGACCTATCTTTACCAAGGGTCCAATATACACATTAGAGCAAATAACATTAGCTGTTCCCAGTATTACGCTTTCATCTATTAATGCAAAAGGAGAAATTAAGTTAGGTAAAACAAAATCATTACTAAGCTTTGTAAATAGTGACTCCCTCAGACTGTTATCTCCAATCGCTAAAAATATGCATATTTGCGAATCCTCTTTAAATAAATTTAAATTTTCTATTGGCTTTATAGGAATACCTAGAATATTTTCATTACTGCCTTTAATGAAGTCAAGATCTAGAATCTCTAATATTTCATAATCATCTGTTTGGTTTAATATTCCAATGATTGCCCTTGCATGACTTCCGGCTCCTACTATGACAGCTTTTTTTCTGACCATTAGCTCAAATCATCCCAATCAAGCATATGATCTTTTTTTAAATCACAGTTCAATTTCATTCCACAAATTTCGTGTATTTTATTTCCCAATATTCCGCCCCCAGGTCTCTTGAGAACCAAGTCTAATTCGGATAGTACATCATTCCTCTTGAGGTCTTGCGAAAGAAAAATACTTTTTCTTGAAACTTGTGCCATCTGCAATTCCTCGGGTTGCATTTTTTTTGAATGGTTACCGAGAATTTTTTCAGATCTTCTAACACTATTTACTAATTTCTTGAACTCCTCAGGAGTAGATGAGGCTTTATGATCAGGTCCCTTCATGGATTTATCAAGAGTAAAGTGCTTTTCAATAAGCTTAGCTCCTTTAGCAATAGATATAATAGCTGCCATATCTCCAATGCTATGATCTGAGTACCCTATATCACAGGAAAATTTATTTTTGATAGTATGAATTGCATTCATGTTCAGAGACTCATCGGAACATGGATAATTTGAAACGCAATGCAATAAGATAAAATTATTATTATTATTATTTCTGTATATATTAACAACCTCTTCGATCTCTTCAATTGAAGCCATTCCAGTGGCAATAATAGAAGGTATATTAGTTGATGCAATATAATTATGCAGAGTGTGATCTACTATGTCTGCTGAAGCAGTTTTAAAAAGATTTACGCCAAGATTGACTAAAAACTTTGCATTTTGTACGTCATAGGGAGTGGATAAAAAAATAATTTCATTAGTTTTGCAAAAATTAAAAAGATTTATATGGTCATCTTTACTCAATTCAAGTTTTTTTAGCATTTCAAAATGAGTTTCATTTATATTTGTGGTTTGTTTTTGATAATCAACCTTAGGGGTTCCATCGGCAACGAGGCTTTCAGATGTGTATGTCTGGAATTTAACAGCATCTGCACCACACTCTTTTGCAGCCAGTATCATTTGTTTTGCTAAACCCATATCTCCATTATGATTTACGCCGATTTCAGCAATCAAAAATGCCTTTTTTAAGTTAGAGAAGAATTTTTTTTCTATCATTTTTTTAAAAGTTATTAATTCGGAATATTCTCATATGAACCTGAGAAAGATATCTTACCATCCTGAATTTTTATAATCCTTGTACAGTCCTTTAAAGTAGAGAGTCTATGGGCAACTATAAATAATGTTATTTCTTTACTACCATTATTAATGGATTTCATTACACTCGTCTCAGTACTAGAATCAAGAGCACTTGTTGCTTCGTCTAGAATTATAATATCAGATTCTTTATATAAAGCTCTTGCCAATCCAATTCTTTGAAGTTGACCTCCTGATAATTTAGTACCTCTCTCTCCTACATTGGAAAAATATTTTTTATCAAGCAACTCTATCGTTTCAGATATTTGAGCTCTTTCTGCTGCTTCTTTAACCTTGGCCATATCTATATCCTTCAGTGGAATTCCAAAAGCAATGTTTTCTGCAATTGTTGAATCTGTAAGGAATATGGCTTGCGGCACATGAGATATAAATCTCTGCCAAGAGTTCGAGTTAGAGGTGTTTATAGGTATATCATCAATACACAAAGAACCATGGATAGGTATAATAAGTCCCATCAATATATCTATCAAGGTGCTCTTTCCACTTCCCGTGTCACCGATAATGCCTATTTTATCTCCTTTATTAAAATCAATATTTATTTTATCTAGAACTGGTTCTGATTCCTTTACATACTTAAAAGAAATATTCCTAAGTGAAATTTTATTTATAAAAGATATTGGATTTGTATCTTTGCTTATGTCAACTATTTTTTGATCATATAAATCAAATATTGCATGCATTGAATCCATACTGCCTCTCAGGTTAGCGAAGCTAGCAAATAATGACTGAAGAATAGGAAATAGTTTTTGTGCAACTAAAGCAAGAACTCCAAGAATGGGAATGCCTGAGGCAACTGAACCACCACCTGAAATAAGAGATAATGCAACTAATATAATAACAATCATGCCGGCAGCCTCAATCGCAAACTTGGGACTTGAGGATATAATATGTATGCTGCCAGCAGCGCGTCGGTAACCATAATGAGATTTTTCAAACTCATTTGAGTAAGTTTGTTGAAGATTATCTATAATTATGTCCCTAAAGCCTCCGAGCCCTTCTTGGAGCGAACGTACTAAATCATCCTGTTTGGAATTAATATCATGACTGTCTGAGTCAAGCCTATTTTTTGTTAAAAATGTAATTAATACATATGAAAGAGAGAAAGAAGAGAAAACTATTACAGAAATCCAAGGATCAATAATTAATAATCCTATTACAATAAATATTAAAATAATTGATGAGCTCACAATTGTTAACAAAGGAAGAAGGGCTTGCGCTGATAGGACACCAGTTTTATTAATAATAGTCGAAATAATTTCACTACTATTTCTGTTAACATGAACTAGGAACGGTTGGTGAAGACTCTTAAAATAGATACTCCTGGCGTAATCAGCGCCAATAGCAAAACTTAATCTAGTTTGGAGATATAATAATCCAAATCTTAATAATGCAGAGACAATAATTAGGGTTATAAAGAAAATAGTTACTGTTTTTCTTAACTCTGGTAATGTTTTTAAATCTAATGAATCTGCAAGAAAAGAAATAAATGTATTTTCTAAAATAGTCTCTGGTGAAACTAAAATAGTAATAAAAGGTATTACCGCCCCAATTGAAACCAACTCAGCAAAAGCACAAACTATCATTAAGAAAGTAAGAGCTAATACTTGAAATCGTCTATATAGCTCTAAAGTTTTCCATAATTTTTTAACAATAAAAAGCATAAGGGGTCTATTTTTTAGAATTTACTATCTTTAAGAAGCTTTTCTTTTTCTGCAGAAGAAAAATCTTTATCCACCATTTCTTGAACTAACTGATCAAAACTAATTTTTCTTTCCCATCCTAACTCTTTAATAGCCTTGGTTGAGTCACCTAGTAGAGTTTCGACCTCTGTTGGTCTAAAATACTCTTTATCAACTTCGACAATACACTTTCCATTATCGCCATAAGCCTTTTCATCAATCCCGCTTCCCTTCCATATAATATTAATATTTAATTTTTTGGCTACGAGATTTACAAAATCTCTAACGCTATACTGCTCTCCAGTAGCAATAACAAAATCTCTTGGTTTATCTTGCTGAAGCATTAGCCATTGCATTTCAACAAAATCCTTAGCATGCCCCCAATCTCTTTTAGCATCTAAATTACCTAAGTATAGACAATCTTGTAATCCAAGTTTTATTCTAGATAGGGCCATTGTAATTTTTCTTGTTACAAAAGTTTCTCCCCGTCTAGGAGATTCATGATTAAAAAGAATTCCATTACATGCGAACATTCCGTATGCTTCTCTATAATTTACAGCTATCCAATATGCATATAGTTTAGCAACTGCATATGGGCTTCTTGGATAAAAAGGAGTTTTTTCATTTTGAGGTGTCTCCTGGACAAGACCATACAACTCACTTGTACTGGCTTGATAAAACTTTGTTTTTTGAGTTAATCCCAATATTCTAATTGCTTCAAGTATTCGCAAGGTTCCAAGAGCATCAACATCAGCAGTATATTCAGGGCTTTCAAAGCTAACTCCTACATGACTTTGTGCTGCTAAATTATATATCTCATCAGGCTGTGTTACTTGAATGATTCTTGTTAAATTTGAAGAATCAGATAAGTCACCATAATGAAGAAATAAGTTCACATCTTTTGAATGTTCATCCTTATAGATGTGATCTATTCTTTCAGTATTAAAAGATGAAGACCTTCTTCTGATGCCATGAACAATATAGTCTTTTGATAATAAGAACTCAGATAAATATGCTCCATCCTGACCGGTAATACCTGTAATTAATGCTATTTTTTTTTTCATATTATTATTTATTAGTGCCAGCTCTTCCGTAAATGTCATCGTATCTTACTATGTCATCTTCTCCAAGATATTTCCCGCATTGTACTTCAATAATTTTCAATACTTCGCTACCAAGGTTTTCCAAAGCATGAATGGAGCCAAGGGGAATATAGGTTGATTCATATTGATTAAGGATAAAGGTTTTATTATCAATGGTTACGGATGCCTGACCTGAAACAACAACCCAATGCTCAGCTCTATGTTCGTGACTTTGAACACTTAATTTAGCTCCAGGTTTTACTGTAATATTTTTTACTTGATAGCCTTCTTCACTTTCCAAGGAATCAAAGGATCCCCAGGGCCTATGAACTTGTCTGTGAAGATCATATTCAGCTCTAGAATTATTTTTAAGCATCTCTGTAATTTCTTTGACATCTTGCGATTTATTTTTATTACAAACCAATACGGCGTCTTTTGTTGCAACTACTATAATATTATCAACACCAATAACTGATATTAATTGATTCTCTGAACTTACATATGAATCCTTAGAATTATGTGCAAGGACATCACCTTTTAGATGATTGTTATTATGATCCTTTTCACTGTTTTCCCATATGGAGCTCCAAGAACCTAAATCGTTCCAACCAACATCTAAGGGTATTACAGCTGCATCTAAGGTGTTTTCCATTACGGCATAATCTATTGAATCACTAGGGCAACTTTTAAATAAGTCTCTTTCAAGCCAAATGTAATCATGATCAACTTTCTGATTTTCATATACCTTTTTACAAGCATTAAAAATTTTAGGACTATGCTTTTCAAGCTCTTTAAGATAAACACTCTTTTTAAATAAAAAGATTCCGCTATTCCAAAGATAATCTCCTGATTCAATATATTTATCTGCATTATCTTTTGATGGCTTTTCTTTAAAAGCACTTACTAAAAAGCCATTACCCAAAGGTTTTCCTTTTTCTATATAGCCATAACCAGTATTAGGGTTGCTTGGTACAATTCCGAAGGTCACCAATTTACCAGATTCAGCCAGACCAATTGCATCCATAATCTTTGAATTAAAGATAGAGGGGTTTTTAATCACGTGATCAGAGGGCATGACGAGCATAAGAGAGTCATCTTTCATATTAAAAGCAGATAAAGCTATCGCAGGTGCAGTATTTCTTCCCTCAGGCTCAAGGATAATTGAACTATTTTTGTTGATTTGGCTTAGCTGTTCAGCTACAAAAAATCTATGATCTTCGTTGCAAATTGTAGTAATAGAATGGATATTTAATTCTGCAATTCTTTCAATAGTGGATTGGAATAAAGTTGAATCTTCTGTCATAGACAAGAATTGTTTTGGTAATGAGGACCTTGAAAGCGGCCAAAGTCTTGAACCTGAGCCACCAGCCATGATCACTGCATTTATTTTCATAAGAATTACCTATCCCTATCTTCATTAATTATGATTAAAAAATGCCTGAAAAGAACAATAAATATAGAGAAGAAAAAGCCGAAAACGGTGCTATAAATAACTATCAAAGACCTTTGCGGTTTATATTTAAATTCTGGAACTACCGGTGGATCTATTATCTTAAAGACATAGTCTTTTTTAATATCCGCCATCATTTGTTTCTCTTGCTGGCCTGTTATGAGTGAATTAAAGGAGAATCTTAAATCTTTTAGCTGCGTCTCTGTGACTTTTACTTTTAAATAATCTATAGCTGATTGAGTTTCAATAAGATCCTGTTCTCTTATCACTAAATTTATCTCATCTAATATAGTTTGAAGCAAGTAATTTGCAAACACAGGCGACTGATGATCTATTTCAATAGTTATAAATTTTGTTTTTGGGTCTTGCCTGACATTAAGCATTCCTAGGAAGGTTGTATGAGATCTTGTAAAAGATGGCTCAGTAGAAAGCCATTTTTTATTTTTATCATCATAAGACTCTAGGTTATAAAAAATTTGATTTGTTATTTTGTCGTAACTATCAATAGCCATAATTTGGGGTAAAACTTGATATTTTTTAATAAGATTTTTAAAGAAAATTCTTGATTGGATAGTTTCAATTACAATAAAAGTTTTATCGCCTGACGAGCCACTTGAAGGAAGGCTAATACCTGCCATTGAGGCCAAACCTCCGTATTGTGATAATGCTGATGACATACCTGAGGTCTTGGAGTCTTGAATGGCGACTAAAACATTAGATTTATAAATATTTTTTTGGTTCAATGCATAAGAAATTGAAAAAATTATTGATAAAAATGTTACCGCAATAATAATATATTTTGAATTCCATAAAAGACTTGCTAACTCTTTAAGCGATATTTGATTTCTATCGAAGTAATTCTCTTCATTCATATAAATATTCTCAAAAAATGGTACCCGGAGCCGGACTTGAACCGGCACGCCATTGCTGGCGAGGGATTTTAAGTCCCTTGTGTCTACCAATTCCACCACCCGGGCATACTG
>MDTF01004744.1_pt1 | contig 19940 bp, 14 predicted proteins | sample 811191 | NCBI WGS metagenome assembly MDTF01 (sample SAMN05326649, study PRJNA326480) | marine metagenome | isolation source: seawater | place: Southern Ocean | collected 2011 | reverse complement strand
ATGACTAAGCCTCGTAAAACCGATGAGCAAAAAACAATTATTGGTCAAGGTTTAACTTTCTATTCTTCTGAAGATGTAAGAATTGCTTACAACGAAAAGAAGGCAGAATTAAATGCAGTTATTAAAGTTCGTACTCAAGTTAAAGAAGACGGGCAATTGGTTACTAAAATTATAGAAACTACTATTGGTAGAGTTCTATTTAACGATGTAGTTCCAAAATCTGTAGGTTACATAAACGAAACGCTAACTAAAAAGGCGCTTAGAAATATTATTGGTAAAATTCTTAAAGAAACCGATATTCCTACTACTGCTTCATTCCTAGATGACATTAAAGTCTTAGGATACCATATGGCATTTAAAGGTGGTTTATCATTCTCTTTAGGTGATATTATTGTACCAGTACAAAAAGATGCATTGATTAAAGGAGCGAAGGAACAAGTTACTTCGATTACCGATAGTTATAATATGGGTCTTATTACCAATAACGAACGTTACAACCAAGTTATTGATGTCTGGACTAAAACAAATTCCGAGTTAACTGAGTTCGCTATGGATCGTTTAATTAACGACCAACAAGGTTTCAACTCGGTTTATATGATGCTTGATTCTGGTGCGCGTGGTTCGAAAGAACAAATTCGTCAGTTATCTGGTATGCGTGGTTTGATGGCTAAGCCGCAAAAATCTGGTTCTACAGGTGGAGCGATTATCGAAAACCCGATTACTTCAAACTTTAAGGAAGGTTTATCAATTCTTGAGTACTTTATTTCTACTCACGGTGCACGTAAAGGTCTTGCCGATACTGCTCTTAAAACAGCCGATGCTGGTTATTTAACCCGTAGATTGGTAGATGTTGCTCAAGATGTTATTGTTTCTGAAGTTGATTGTGGTACCCTTCGTGGACTTCAAGGTGTTGCTTTGAAGAAAAACGAAGATATTGTTGAAACTCTTGCAGAAATAATTATTGGTAGAACTTCTCTTCATGATGTTGTTCATCCTTTAACAGGAGATTTATTAATTTCGTCTGGTGAAGAAATTACTGAGGAATTAGGTGATCTTATTGCAAACTCTCCTATTGAGATGGTTGAAATACGTTCTGCCTTAACTTGTGAAACGAGAAGAGGTATTTGTTCTAAGTGTTACGGTCGTAACCTTGCTACCAACCGTATGGCTGGAGAAGGTGAAGCTGTAGGTGTTGTTGCTGCCCAATCTATTGGGGAACCAGGTACACAGTTAACACTTCGTACATTCCACGTTGGGGGTACTGCCTCTAACACTGCAGAAGAGTCTAGGCTTACCGCTAAATTTGATGGTAATTTACAAATTGATGAATTGAGAACTGTAAAAGGTAAAGATTCTGATGGTAAAGAAACTATTATTGTTATTGGTCGTACAGCCGAAATGAAGTTGGTCGATCCAAAAACTGGAATTACTCTTGCTACAAATAACATTCCTTATGGTGCTACGATGTTTGCTAAAGATGGCGAAAAGTTAAAGCAAGGAGAAGCTATTTGTGAATGGGATCCATATAATGCAGTAATCTTATCTGAAACTACTGGTAAAGTAGAATTTGAGAATTTAGCTCAAGGTGTTACTTTCCGTGTAGAAATAGATGAACAAACTGGTTTCCAAGAGAAGGTAATCTCTGAAACTAGAGATAAAAAGATGATTCCTACTATTCTTGTAAAGACAGGTGGTAAAGACGGATCATCTAAATCATACAATTTACCAGTTGGAGCACATATTATTGTTGCAGAAGGTGATAAATTAGAAACAGGTTCTATAATTGCTAAGATGCCTCGTAGCTCTGCTAAGTCAGGAGATATTACTGGTGGACTTCCTCGTGTAACGGAATTATTCGAAGCACGTAATCCATCTAATCCTGCAGTTGTAGCAGCAATAGATGGTATTGTATCTTACGGTAAAATCAAACGTGGTAATCGTGAAGTTATCATTGAATCTAGAACAGGTGAAGTGAAGAAATACTTGGTATCTCTTTCTAAACAAATTCTAGTACAAGAAAACGATTTCGTGAAAGCAGGTACTTCGCTTTCTGATGGTGCTATTACTCCTAAAACGATTCTTGCTATTAAAGGACCTACAGCAGTACAGCAGTATTTAGTAAACGAAATGCAAGAGGTTTACCGTCTTCAAGGTGTGAAGATTAACGATAAACACTTCGAGGTCGTAGTTCGTCAGATGATGCGTAAGGTTATGATTAATGATGCGGGTGATACTCGTTTCCTTGAAAATAACTTAGTGCATAAGAATGACTTTATTGAAGAGAACGATTGGATGTTCGGTAAAATGTACGTTGAAGAAGTTGGTGATTCTGAAAACTTAAAAGCGGGTCAAATTATTCCTGTTCGTAAGTTAAGAGATGAAAACTCTATGCTTAAGCGTAAGGATCTTAAAACTGTTGTTGCTAGAGAAGCAGTTCCTGCAACATCTACTTCAGTTCTTCAAGGTATTACTAGAGCTTCACTTCAAACGAAAAGTTTCTTATCTGCTGCATCTTTCCAAGAAACAACTAAAGTATTAAACGAAGCTGCTGTAAATGGTAAGGTTGATACATTAGATGGTCTTAAAGAAAATGTAATTGTTGGTCATAAAATACCCGCAGGTACAGGTCTTAAGAAATATCAAGATATGGTAGTGGGTAGTAAAGTTCAATTAGCAGCTCTTATGAGTTCTAGAATGGAGCCTTCAACTGCAACCACAGCTCTTGTAGAAGATGAGGATTCTGAATCAATGGCAGACTAATGGCTGATAAAAAAGATAACAAACAAGTAAGTATAGAATTACCTGAAGAATTAGCTCAGGGTTTCTATTCAAACTTAGCAGTCGTGAATCATTCTCCTACAGAATTTGTAGTTGATTTTATTTCGATGATGCCTGGAATGCCAAAAGCAAAGGTTAAATCAAGAGTTATTTTAACTCCACAACATGCTAAACGTTTACTAGGAGCTTTGGCCGAGAATGTGAAAAAGTATGAATCGCAATATGGTGCGATTAAAGATGCTGGAAAACAGCAACAAGTACCTTTAACATTTGGCGGACCTAAAGCAGAAGCCTAAATAATTTAAGAGCCTCGATTTATCGAGGCTCTTTTTTGTTACTTAATTTTGTTCTTATACTGTGCTCGTTTTTTTTTGATATTTAATAGATTCTTCTTAATATTGTTATTCAAATATCTGTTATGAAAAAGCTCATCTTTTTACTCGTTCTATTTACTAGTTTAAGTCACATTTCTCTACATGCTCAATGTGGTGAAATTGACAGTCAAACAGTTGTGTTTAATCAAGCCCAATTAGATGAATTAGCTTCTTGTGAAATATTTAATGGAGACTTAATGGTAAGTTCTATTAATATTACCAATGTTAATGCACTCTCTCAATTAACCGTTGTTAGTGGAAATTTTTACTTATTAAATACTGCTGTAACAGATTTAAGCCCTTTAGCTTCTTTAAATAGTGCTATTCAAATACTAATTCAAGGAAATACTAGTCTTACTTCTTGTTGTGAGTTATTACAATTTACTGATGCAGCAGATCTAGGTAGTATTATGAATGTTTCATTTTCGGATAATGGTATACTTTGCGATAATACCGAATCTATAATGCTCGATTGCTTGGGCTATATAGAAGGTTGTGCCGATTCGACTGCTTTGAATTTTAGTTTAACAGCCACTGTAGATGATGGAACTTGTGAGTATTTTTGTCCAGAATCGTACAACGATATGCAAGATTATACTTGCGATAGTACTGCATATCCAGAAAATTGTGAAGCAGTAATAGTAAATAAACCTAGTCAGGGAGCTGGACATTTTAATTATCCTATTGGCTTATGTTACGATCAAAACCCACCCTCTTCTGGACCTCATAGACCAATGTGGGGTAGATGGGGAGAATATGAGTATATGCCTCCTCAACGATATATTCACAATTTAGAACATGGTGGAATTACTTTATTATACAATCCTTGTGCAAGTCAAGAAATTATAGATTCCTTAAGAACATTAGCCTGCTCTCGTCCTGACGATGATGGCGGCCCTTTTAGATGGGTTTTAACACCTTATGTAGGTTTGGAAACCAACATTGCCATAATTGCTTGGGAATGGACGTACGTTAATAATTGTTTCGATGCTTTAAGTATTACAGATTTTATAGATGAGCACTACAGAAATGCTCCAGAAGATTTTTATTACAACGGAAGTTACGATACTCTGTATTTGGGTAAATGCGAAGCTTATGGATGTAATGACGAAACTGCACTAAACTTTATTTCTTCTAACTTATTTGATGATGGTTCTTGTATTTATCCAATAATCGATACTCAAATAGTTTCATTTGTAAACGGCTGGTCTTTATTCTCAACCTATATAGAACCTGAGTATACTTCTATGGATTCTGTTTTTCAGCCTATAATAAATCAAATATCTATTGTGAAAAATAATACTGGTGTTGCTTTTTTACCTGCTTGGGGAATGGATTTAGATATAGTTAACGGGCAAGGGTATCAAGCTAAAATTGATGGACCTGCAGTTTTAGAAATATTAGGAACACAATTACAACCAGAGTTAAATCCAATTGACCTAAATGAAGGCTGGAATATAATTGCTTATTTAAGAGAGCAACCTGCAGATTGTATTTTAGTTTTTGAGGATATTACAGATTTTGTTACCATTGTAAAAGATGGTAGTGGAAACGTTTATTTCCCAGAATGGGGATTCAGTAACATTAATCAAATGTTGGCTGGACAAGGTTATCAGGTTAAAATGAGTATATCGTCTACCTTAAATTATTTAGCAAATGATGAAGAATACTAAACTATCGTGTCGTTTATTTTATTTAATGAGTCCGTTTCTATAGTGTGACCTCCTTTATAGCTTAACCATTCTGCATTTAATTTATTTAATTCTGGTTTGTATTCTCTTACAGCATCACTTGTGTAAAATACATCTTCAGTACCAAATACAACAAAGTTTTTTGTTTCTGGATGCTTTAAATTATATGCATCAAAATCGAAGTCGTTGGCTATTTTACCGCCCCACAATGTAAGCGAGTCAATATGATGTTTGGTTTTTAAACTCCATCGACTTATTGTTGCTGTTCCTTGAGAAAACCCCAAAACATTTAGTTTGCAATTCTCATGTGCTTCACTTATTAACTCATCGATAATTTGATCTAAGAACATACAGTGATCTATAATTTCATCATTTCTCTTCTCTTTGGTCATCCAACTTGCACCAACACGACCAGAAAAGCCCTTTAAATAAAACTTATTAAATCCTTCTGGGGCAACTATATAAATGCCTTCTTTTTGCAGTGACTTAAATTTATGAATAAAAAATTTTGCCAACTGTCCGTAGCCGTGACAAACAATCCAAATCTTTTTAGTGTCCTTATTTAATTCACCTAAAGAATAGTAATGTGCCGTTGTTTCTATTTTAATTGAGTGTTCTTTCATTTTACTCTTCTTTAATCAAGTCTAAAAATTGAGGCATTAAGTCATTGTCTATAGTAATAGATAACTGGTAATGCTCTAATTCCCATTTCTTATTTTTTAGCGATAAAACACCTGTCGATCTACATTCTCCCATCCATGTATCCAAGACTTCATCAAACCAAGCTATCGTATTATTCTTATTAAATCTAATATTTCTTTCTTTTGGAATAAAACTCCATGCTTTACCATTATCGAAATAAGTTTTAGAGAAATCTGAAAACTCAGTTTTACTCCATCTTTCCGAAATATCAGTTCCAATAAAAACACCATCATCAGCAATGAAATCAAAATAGCTGTCAAAATTTGTGCTTGCAGCATCTTTATGCCATTGATTTATTTTAGTATTTAGTTCTTGTGTTAAAGTATCTGTGTTTAAATTTGTACAGGAAACTATAAAAGTAGCTATTAATAGAATTGCTATTTGCTTCATTTAAAAAGTGTTTTACGTCCATATTCTTTACAAATAGGACAAGTTTCTGGTTTATGTCCTCTTGCTGGACAATATTCTCTTCCGAAGAAAATGATTTGTAAATGTAGTTTATTCCACAAATACTTTGGAAAAAGCCTCTTTAAGTCTTTTTCGGTTTTCTCCACATTTTTCCCATTACTAAGTTTCCATCTGTATGCCAGTCTATGAATATGAGTATCTACTGGAAATGCGGCCACACCAAAAGCTTGTGCCATTACAACCGAAGCAGTTTTATGTCCAACCCCTGGAAGTTCCTCCAAAAATTCAAAACTCTCTGGAACCTCTCCATTATGTTTATTAATAAGAATATGAGAGAGATCATAAATCGCTTTAGATTTCCTAGGAGATAAACCACATGGTCTAATAATAGCTTTAATTTCTTCTACATTTAGTTTAACCATATCGTAGGGTGTACTTGCTTTTGCAAACAATATGGGTGTAATAGTATTTACACGTGCATCTGTACACTGTGCGGATAATAATACTGCAATAAGTAGAGTATACGTATCTGTATGGTCTAATGGAATAGGAGTCTCTGGATACAGTAACTCCAAAGTTTTTTCTATACTTTTTGCCTTCTGCTGCTTTGTTGTCAAATTCATAGTTTTCTGCATTAACATACTCCTTTGTTTATTTTAACATTGTAAGTATAGTGTATTTTTAGTCTTAAAATTAAATATCTGTATTCTAAATTAATCTCCCTATATTGTAGGCGTGCATAACAATATTATGAACTACATACTAAATACCTAATGACTGACTTGACTTACACTTTACCATTTAGTGAAATTAAAATGAATGACATCCTACAAGTAGGAGGTAAAAACGCATCTTTAGGAGAAATGATTCAGAATCTTTCTTCTCTAGGAATCGATGTTCCAGATGGATTTGCTATTACTGTTGTTGCATATAATTATTTTATTGAATACAATAATCTAAATGATTCTATACACGAAATTGTAGGTAATACGAATGTAGATGATGTAGTAGATTTGAGAAGAAATGGATTGAAAGTTCGTCAACTTATTAGAGAAGGTAAGTTTCCAGACGACATGTCGGAAGCGATATTGAAGGCTTACAAGAAATTATCCTTGCAATATGGGCCCGATCTTACCGATGTAGCAGTACGATCTTCGGCAACAGCAGAAGACTTACCAGATGCTTCTTTTGCAGGTCAACAAGAAACGTATTTAAATGTTAGGGGTGATGAAGCTCTTTTGAATTCAGTTCGTAATTGTATATCTTCTTTGTTTACTGATAGAGCTATTTCGTATAGAGAAATGTTCAATTTCGATCATTTTGAAGTAGGCTTATCTGTTGGTGTACAAAAAATGGTTCGTTCAGATTTAGCTTCCTCTGGTGTAGCCTTTTCTTTAGATACTGAAAGTGGGTTTAAGGATGTTGTTTTAATTAACGGAGCTTTTGGTTTAGGAGAAATGGTTGTTCAAGGTGCTGTAAACCCTGATGAGTTTTTGGTATTTAAACCTACTTTAGAAAAGGGTTTTGATTCCATTATTGAAAAGAAAATGGGTGTGAAGCAAATCAAAATGATTTACGGAACCAACCCTGGTCAAATGGTAAAAACAATTCCTGTTGAAAAACAAAATCAAAAGAAGTTTTGTGTAGACGATACTCAAGTTATCCAAATAGCAAAATGGGTTACTATTATAGAGAAATACTATACCGAGCTCAGAGGTGTTTATTGTCCAATGGATGTAGAATGGGCTATCGATGGTCTTACAAACAGATTGTTTATTGTGCAAGCTCGTCCCGAAACAATCCATTCTCAACGTCAAGGAGCAAATCTTATAGAATATAAAATTAAGGATGACAATCGTGCTGAAAAGAAAATTGTAACGGGGATTGCTGTAGGAGATAAAGTTTCTTCTGGTAATGTGAAAATACTTTACAGTTTAGACGGTAGAGATGGTAGTACAGATGGTGCAGATTTTAAAGCAGGCGATGTTTTAGTTACAGACATGACTGACCCAGATTGGGAACCACTAATGAAAAAAGCTGCTGCTATTGTAACAAATAAAGGTGGTCGTACTTGTCATGCCGCTATTATTGCCAGAGAAATGGGAGTACCCGCAATTGTTGGTTGTGGCGATGCTACAGAAATTCTTAAAAATGGAATGAATGTAACTATTTCATGTGCCGAAGGAGATACGGGTTTTGTATATACCGGAGAAATCCCTTTTGAAATTATCGAAACTGACTTGTCTGATTTGCCAGAAGTTTCTACTCCTATTATGTTAAATGTTGCTTCTCCAGACATGGCTTTTCAATTTAGTCATATCCCAAATTCGGGTGTTGGTTTGGCTAGACTAGAATTCATTATTAACAATTATATTCAAGTTCACCCTTTAGCTTTAATGAATCATAAAAAACTTAATGATCCAGAATTAACTGCATCAATAGAAAAATTAATTGAAGGTTATGAGGATGAAGAAGCTTTTTTTGTGAAACGCCTCTCTTATGGAATAGCTAAAATTGCTTCCGCATTTTATCCTAATAAGGTAATTGTTCGTTTTTCTGACTTCAAGTCTAATGAGTATTACAATATGTTAGGAGGGAAGTATTTTGAGCCTAGCGAAGAAAATCCTATGATTGGATGGCGTGGTGCTTCTAGATATTATTCTGATTCGTATAAACCCGCTTTTGGTTGGGAATGTAAAGCCATAAAAAGAGTGCGAGAAAAAATGGGATTGGACAATGTAACTGTAATGATTCCTTTTTGTAGAACTGTAGATGAGTTACATAAGGTATATGAAGTAATGGATGATTATGATTTGCGAAGAGGCGAAAATGGATTGGAAGTTTTCCTAATGGCAGAACTCCCTTCTAATATCATCTGTGCAGATTTGTTTGCTCCACATATTGATGGGTTCTCTATTGGATCGAACGACTTAACTCAATTAACACTTGGTCTAGATAGAGATTCTGCTTTAGTTGCCCATGTTTACGATGAGCGTAATCCTGCAGTAAAGAGGTCAATATCTAACCTTATTAAAACAGCAAGAGAGTACGGAGTTAAAGTAGGTATTTGTGGACAAGGTCCTTCAGATTTCCCAGACTTTGCAGAATTCTTAGCTAAGGAAGGAATAGACTCTATTTCGGTAACACCAGATTCAGTATTGAAAACCTTTAAAACACTAGATAAAATTAAGATTTAGTGAGCTTTATTTTTTGTTTTATCATTGAAAATTACTGCTTTTAGGTAGCAATTTTCTTTTGATGAATCTTTGTTTTATCTTTAAGGAAATTATAAGAACTTATAATGAGTGAAAACCATATTTCCAAAAAAAAACCAGCCTATCCAATAAGTCAACCCTTAATGGATTATTTGCGAAAATACTCCAGAGAACTTGAAATTCCAGTCCGGTGCCTAGATCTAAAACACTTTTTTACTTCTATTCCATTAGAAGACAAAGATGGGAATACGACTTTATGGGAAACTGCTATGTATTCGGATTCTGAAATGAAGGAACTAAATCAAGGATTAAAAGAGATTTATTCAATACTAATATCTGATGGAACCACTCTTATTAACCACCTTTCTGTGGCAAGAATAGATTATTGTTCTTATGGAAATTCTCAGCCTTTTAGAGTTAAAATAATTAATCAGCTGAATGATAATTACGATTATTTTTATGTTAAAAAAGTAGATGCATCCCGTATTTATGGTTTGGAACTTGAGGATATTTTATCACCCAATAAAATAAATTACCTTGTATATAACGACACTATTATTGAAGAGCATATTGTTGGGATTCCAGGAGACCAGTTTGCAACTGAAAATTTATTCCAAGAAGTTCACAATGAGGTCCGTTTGGCTAGGGAGTTTGTAAAGTTTAATGAGCGTTACTTTATTCGTTTATTGGGTGATATGCGTTCATATAACTTTGTGGTTGATATGACACCAGACTTTGATCAAATACAATATAGAATTAGAGCAATAGATTTTGATCAGCAATGTTTTGAAGGCCGAAAGAATATTTATTTCCCTCAATATTATAAAGAAAATATTCCTTTTGTGAATTTGGCCATGAAATATATGGCTCCAGAAACTGTAGAACAATACAAAATAGAAGAAAGAGCTCTAATGGCTAAGAGGTTACGTGTGTCTAAATATCAAATTAAAAAATTGATGAAAGCGATGGTATGTGAGGAATTATCTAATGATAAACATATTTCATCTTTAAAAAAGGAACTAGCGAAACACTATAATGAGCCTTCTTTTTTAAAATGTACAAAAATGGGCGAAATCGTTCAGGTTTGTTTAAATAAAGTATATTTTCTTCCTTAATATCAGTAGAATGTGTTATTTTTTTTATTTATGAAATAATTAATCAAAGTACTTTGTCTAAATAAAGATAAATCATCTTCAAACAAATAACCGATTATGAAAAAACATATTTTATCCTTTATTTTAGCTCTTTCTTTTTTGAGCTTACATGCTCAAAATTCTACAGAATTTGATGGCTATGCATTATACAATCAGCAAAATGAAAATACAGTATACTTAATAGACAAATACGGTCAGATTGCACATACATGGAACTGTGATTTAGCTTGTAACTATACTGTTTTGTTAAAGAATAATGGAAATATTGTACGAGGTGCAAAAAATCCAGACAACAATTTAGATGGTGCTGCTCAAGGTGGGGTTGTTCAAGAAATAGCTCCCGATGGTACTGTAGTTTGGGAATTTACTTATTCTAGTAGTACCTATCTTTCTCATCACGATATCACTATCGTAAACGATAATGTATTACTTACAGCCTGGGAAGTGAAGACAAATTCAGAATTAACACAAGCTGGTTATGATGATGCCTCGGATGATAAATGGCCTACTCATTTTGTGGAAGTCTCAAACAATGGTGCTGGAGGTGGAGAAATAGTTTGGGAATGGCATCTTTGGGATCATATGATCCAAGACCATGATTCAAACAAAGATAACTTTGGTGTTATTGCTGACCATCCAGAATTAATAAATATTAATATGTTGCCTGAAATGGGGGGAGGTCCTGGACCAGGAGGGAATAGTGGAGACTGGTTTCACGTAAACGGTGTAAATTATAATGCAGATTTAGATCAAATTGCTTTTTCTTCTCGTCACGCTAGCGAAGTCTATATTATAGATCACAGTACTACATCTGGAGAAGCAGCGACACATTTAGGTGGAAACTCTAATCAAGGTGGAGATTTATTATATCGCTGGGGGAATCCATCTAACTATGGTGCTCCAGGTTCTCAAGAAATAGCTTCTGCTGTCCACGATGTACGCTGGATTACAAACGACGGAAGATCTAATGGTGGCTTTTTACAATTTTACAATAACAATGGTGGCGGAAGTTCTACTTCTACAGTTGATGCTATTGAAACTCCCTTAGATGGATTTAATTACGATTTAGTTCCTGGTCAAGCTTACGAACCTAGTTCAGCAGATTGGAGTCATACTTGTGAGGGATATGCTAGCGGGCAATCTTCTCAAAACAGAATGAGTAATGGAAATGTATTTGTAAATATGTCTGCTGGACAAGGTGGTTCTGGTTATATGTATGAAGCAGATTCTGTAGGTAATGTTGTTTGGATGTTTAACGCTGGAGGAACTCCAAAAGCATTTAGATATGAGTGTAAGGATCTTGGTATAATTGCGCTTTTAAATAATCCTTGCGAAATTGATGAGACTGCTATTACTGAAAATCCATTAGCTCATTTACAAATTGCTCCAAATCCTTCAAATGGAGTTTTTAATATTAGTGGTATAGAATCTAAAGACTTTACTATTACTATTGCTAATGCGTTTGGACAAAGAATAAAAGTTCAAAAATCGGCTCGAATAGATCTTAGTGATTTTCCAAATGGAATTTATTTTATTCATTATTCCGACGAGAAAGGGCTTTCAACATTAAAAACAGTTTCTCTAACAAAATAGTATATGAACCCTAAATCTAAAGGTTTTCTTTTATTACTACTTACTTCATTAAATTGTTTTGCTCAGGAGTCTTTTTATAAAACTGATGCGATTCGGGAAATAAAAATTTCTTTTTACCAAAGTAATTGGGATGCGGTTTTAGACAGCTTTTATATAAAAGGCGATAAAGAACGACTACTTGCAGATATACTTATAGATGGGGTGAATTACGATAGTGTTGGCGTACGATATAAGGGTTTTAGCTCAGCTAGTATAAACCGAGTTAAAAACCCTTTTAATATTAAGTTGAACTATACTATTGCAGGTCAAAAACACTTGGGAATAGATAAGTTGAAATTGAGCAATGTTATTCAAGATCCTTCTTTTGTTAGAGAAGTACTTTCCTATGAAATTTCTCGACAATACACGCCAGCACCCGAAGCTAATTATGCCAATTTGTTTATTAACGATACACTTATTGGCCTGTATTCTAATATTGAGGCTGTAAATAAAGAGTTCCTTCATAAGCATTTTAGTTCTACCGATAATGTTTTGGTTAAAGGAAATCCAGAAGAGGTAGATTTATTTGGCGAGAATTCAAATCTTAGTAACAGTCCTGGTATAGATACGGCCAACTATAATAGGCTGTATTCTATGGAATCGGATTACGGTTGGAGTGAATTGTATGGATTTATCGATACGCTAAATGATTACGAGTATGCACTAGAAAAAGTGTTAAATATTGACAGATCTTTGTGGATGCACGCACTCAATTATACTTTGGTTAATTTTGATAGTTATATTGGTTATGCTCAAAACTACTATTTGTATCAAGACGATAATGGTTTGTTTAATCCTATTCTTTGGGATTTAAATATGTCTTTTGGTAGTTTCCGATTAACAGATGCTTCTATTTATTTTGATGGTTTTTCTGTAGAGCAAGCTAAAACACTAGATCCACTTACGCATTATAATGAGTTTTCTGTATTCGAAAGACCACTATTGAGGAAGCTCTTTGAAAATACCAGATATAGAAAAATGTATATGGCTCATATACGAACTATTATAGAAGAGAACTTCCAAAATAATAATTATAAAAATAGGGCAGAAGAACTCTATTATTTAATAGATCAGAGTGTGTATACAGATTCCAACAAGTTTTATTCTTATACCGATTTTCAAGATAATATGTATGCTACTGTTAGCGATTTAATAGACTATCCTGGAATTGTAGATCTTATGGAAGGTCGCTCAGCATATCTTTCTACTTACGATGGATTTCAGGGAGCACCAATTGTAGATTCAGTTATTTATTCTCCACTAGAACCAATAGCCGGAGATACGGTACTTATTTCTACCTATATAAATGACGTATCTAATGTGTTGTTAGCATTTAAAGAAGATGCAGGGAATCTATTTGAAAATATTTTAATGAACGATCAAGGTTTGTATGGAGATATTATTTCTGATGATGGTTGGTTTACAGCTCAAATAGTAGCTACAGGAGCTCAAATTGATTATTATATTTATGCCGAAAATGATACTGCTGGAGTTTTTGCACCCGTACGTGCTGCTTACGAATATTACACAATTAAGGGGAGTTTTACCAAAGGAGACATTGTACTAAACGAATTAATGGCTTCTAATATGAATACTTCACAGGATGAAAATGGCGACTACGACGACTGGATTGAACTATTTAATACCACAGAATATTCGATTTCTTTAGCAGACTTATATTTAAGTGATGACTTATTGAACCTCACCAAATGGCAAATTCCAAATCAAACAATAGCAGCACATGATTATTTAATTATTTGGGCAGATTCTGATGTGTCTCAAAATAGTTTACATGCTAATTTCAAACTTTCATCTGCAGGAGAAATACTTTTTCTAGCAGATGCAAATGGACAAATATTAGATTCTGTAAGCTTTACACAACAATTAGAAGATGTCTCTTATGGTAGATATCCAAATGGAATAGGAGTATTTTTACTTTTAAGTCCTACATTTAATGGAAACAATAATACAGCAGATAGTATTCCTATAAGTTCAAATTTACTTATTGATGTTTTTCCTGTTCCGAGTGCTAAATCGTTTTATTTATCTATTTCTTCTCAGCAAGAATCTAACTTCGAGCTATTTGATATATTAGGTAAACTTGTTTGTGAAAAAACGATTAATGCTGGAATTACTGCAACAGAGATTTCCATTGCCGATTATAAGCCGGGAATTTATTTTGTTACAGTGCGTAACTCAGATCAAGTATCAACCTTAAAAATGGTTAAACTCTAAACTATTTAGTTATGAAAAAAATACAAATTTTAGTAGCTCTAATTTTTTCTAGTAGTCTATTGGCTCAAGAATATACTCATTTTACAGAAACTGAAGGTTTGATAAATAATTCAGTAAACTGTTTAACGATAGACTCAGATCAGAATGTTTGGTTTGGTACTAATAATGGAGCTTCCATGTTCGATGGCGAAAATTGGACCTCTTATAATACTGCTGAAACTCCGGAACTATTGTCTAATAGTATCACTGCAATTTTCGCTTCTACAATTGGAAGTACTTGGTTTGGGTCTGATTTTGGTATAAGTGTATTCGATGGCTCATCTTGGCTCCTTTTTACGGAGGCAGATGGTCTTGGTGATGATAGAATTAATAGTATTACAGAAGATGAAAATGGTGTTATTTGGGTAGGAGAAAAAGATGGAATTAGTAAATACGATGGTACAGAATGGACTTCTTTTGGTACAGATGATGGTTTGCCCTTTGGTGGTGTAAACGAAATTTCTTTCGATTCGAATAATGACTTGTGGCTAGCCAATGGTCTTTTTGGAATGATACATTTTGATGGAACTAATTTTACAACCTATAATACCAACTCTGGTTTAGTAAGTAATTCGGTACGGACAATTGAAGTTGATCAAAATGATAATAAATGGGTCGGTACAGCTCAAGGAATAACCGTTTTTAATTCTAATAATGAACTTTTAGATCAACATACAATGATGTTACTTTTACCTGCACCAGATACTTTAAATCCTGTGGTAGATATAGTTTTTGATTCTCAAGGACATGTTTGGACTGGTATTTATGTAGATTACTTAGTTACTGTTGGCGGAGTAGCTGCTTGGAATGGTGCTTCGTGGACTGGTTTTTCAGATGATTATTTAGTTGGACCAGTAGTAAGAGCTTTAGTAGTAGATGAAAATGATGCTGTTTGGGTTGCCACAAGTACTGGTGTTACTAAAATTAGTAATCCTACTTTGTCTGTTCCTAGCTTATCTACTCATTCAGAAATCGTACTTCATCCTAATCCGGCAGTATCAAGCTTTGTTATTCATTCAGAAAATGAAATACAAGCCTATAAAATAGTTAACCTATTAGGTAAGGTAGTGCTTGAGTCGTATGCTGTAACTTCGAATGAAATTAACGTAAATTCCCGAAATTTTTCTAGCGGATTATATATTGTAGAAGTAGTAACTACCCAAAATAGAATCAGGGAATTTATTGTAATTAAATAAGCTATTCTGTAATGCTATATTTAAAGTTGGCTCGTTAGCATTTGTCTTTTAACAAGAATGTTTTATAGAGGAAATTACACTTATTCCTTTGTTGGAGTTGCTAGCTTTAGCATCAGCCACTTTTTTAGGTTTACATTTTATCACAAGTAAAGAGTTTAGCCAGAAATTGCTTGACGGTTTTTTACTATTGGGATTTATTTTTGCCTTAGCAGATCTAGTCTTACTGATTTCACCTTATGGTTTCCCTATTGAGTTCATACCTAACACGGCATTTATTTATTTCCCTTTTCTCTATTTTTGTTCTTTACAGCTTACCGGTCAATCAAATATAAAAATGTGGAAGCTATTATACCCTGCTGCTTTATTTTATTCACTTGGTCGCTTTATTATTTAATGTTGATTTTTACTTTTTTATTGAAAATAAATTCGCCTACTTATTCAGTATATATATGCTTTCTAGTATTGAAAGCTATACAAATTCATCAAAGAAACATTTTTCAATTTTTCTCATCAATAGAAAATAAAGCCAACGAAATAAATAATGAATGGGAATTAAATACTCGAGAATTACTGGAAGAATCGGAGCTATTAATCTTTAATTTACTAACAAATTCGCAATATAATTTTCCTGCTGTTTTACAAGATGGAACTTATATCAGATAACAATAGGAGCTAGATTTATTTTAAAATCTAGCTCTTAACTTTCTTATTTTTCTTTCCATCTACAAAGTCCTTTAAATAATAAGGCTCAAAATACGCTACGTCTTCAAAATCTTTGTTTTGGAATTTCTGTTCCACTAATTCTGCAATTGCTCGCGCTGAAGGAAAAGTAGTAGGAGAGAAACTTGTATTTTCTCCTTGGTATAGGTCTTTAGATTTTTCTGCACCATCTCCAATAAAATGACAGTGAGTCATCTTTAAGAATTTCTCGTAAGAATTAGGTTCTAGAATTAGAGCTTCAGTATCCTTTATTTTCAGGAACTTTGTATCGAACACTGCTGTATAAACCTCCATTCTACGAGCATCTAGCATAGGAATAAGTAAGTCGGTAGTATTTACCTTATTTTCTAAAACATAGGTTCTACAAAGCACTTCTAAGGTTTCTACACTTATCAAAGGAATGTCTAATCCATAGCACAAGCCTTTAGCAGATGACACCCCAATACGCAAGCCTGTATAAGACCCAGGCCCTTTGCTTACAGAAATAGCATCTAAGTCGCTCAGCTTTTTTTTGGCCTTAGTACATAAGTCTTCAATAAAAAGGTGTAGTTTTTCAGAATGAGAAAAGTTTCCTTCGTTATAGTCTATGGACTCTAAAACGATTCCATTTTCGCTTAATGCCAAAGAGCAGCTTTTTGTAGCGGTGTCTAAAGTTAGAATAAGTGCCATGAGTTGTTGTTTGCAGGCTGCAATTTACACTTTATAAAAAGTAATAATTATCAGTAATTCAATTTATTGTTTCCAATTAGCATTTTTTGTCAATAAATATTCTAGAGCTTTTATGTTCTGTTTTAAGCCCAAAGGAATTCCCCCTTTATGTTTTATCAAAATGGTATCATTTTCTGTATAAATGCTTAAACTTGTCAAAGGTAAATCTTGAGCTCTTAAATTATAATCAGCAGATTTTAACAACTCTTTTTGACTTAATAGGCGTTCTAGTTCTTTAAAATCTGCACGATCCATATACCACTCAAAAGTACCCTGTTGTTCCACAAATCTTTTACCATTGTACTTTACAAGTCTATCGTTGTTTATACTCATGGTATATATTGGGCAAGTGCCAAAGCAAGCACCTCTAGAAATTTCTACTTTTAATGTAGCTGCTGTATTTAGAACTTGATTCTCTTTTACACTCGCACACGAAAATAGTGTTGTAATTAGTACTAGTATAAGTTTCTTCATTGTAAATCGATTTATTACCTTTCCTTTTTCACAAAGATAACATATGTTAGTACATTTTATTGCAATTGGCGGTGCAGCAATGCATAATTTAGCATTAGCCTTACACGAGAAATCTTATTTGGTTACTGGTTCAGACGATGCTATTTTTAACCCTTCAAAAACTAGGTTAGAACAAGCAGGTATTTGTCCTAGTGTAATGGGGTGGTTTCCAGAAAAAGTAAGCTCCGATTTAGATGCTGTTATTCTGGGTATGCATGCTCGATCTGATAATCCAGAGTTGTTAAAAGCGCAAGAATTGGGCTTGCCAATTTATTCTTATCCAGAATTTTTATACGAGCAGTCCAAAAATAAAACTAGAATTGTAATAGGAGGGAGCCACGGTAAAACGACTATTACCTCTATGATTCTTCACATTTTACAACATTTAAAAATTGATTCTGATTATATGGTCGGTGCTCAATTAGCTGGTTTTACAACCATGGTAAAGCTAAGTGAGGCTCCAATAATTGTTCTAGAAGGAGATGAATATTTATCTTCTCCAATAGATTTAAGACCTAAATTTCATTTATATAAACCTCATATTGCTCTTATCAGTGGCATTGCATGGGATCATATTAATGTCTTTCCTACTTTCGAAAATTACCTTAGTCAATTTCAAATTTTTATAAATAAAATTGAAGATTCTGGCTATTTAACTTACTGTTCAACTGATGTAGAATTAAATACTATTGCAAAATCAAATACCTCTATTTCTGTAGAACCTTATATTTTACCGTCCTATAAAATTGTTGATGGCAAGACGTTCATCGAATTCGATAAGAAGTTTATTCCTTTAGAAATTTTTGGTGAACATAATCTCATTAACATGATGGGGGCATTTAATGTTTGTAAACAATTAGAGGTTTCCGAAAGTTCTTTTCTCAATGCGATGTCTAGTTTTAAAGGTGCTTCGCACCGACTAGAGAAAATATATTCAAGAAAAGGTTTACAAGTATTTAAGGATTTTGCACATTCACCTTCTAAGGTAAAAGCAACTGTTAAGGCAGTGAAATCTCAGTTTGTTGGATACAATATTATTGCTGCCCTAGAACTTCACACTTTTAGTAGCTTAAATAAAACGTTCTTATCAGAATATAAAAATTCAATGAACGGAGTTGACACTGCAATTGTCTATTTCGATCCCGAAGCAATTACTCATAAAAAGTTGGAAAATCTTTCTGCTAATTTAGTATTCGACTCCTTTGCCCGAAAAGATTTAAGCGTTCTTACTAATAGTAATAAATTATGTCGTTTAATTGAGAGTGAAATTAGTGATAATACAATCCTACTGCTTATGAGCTCTGGTAACTTTGGAGGCTTAGTATTAGAAGATTTTGCAAGAAGTTTATAAGTATTCAACTAATTCCTCAAGCTTCATCCCCCTAGAGCCTTTTATTAAAATAAAAGTTTCTTTTATTGGAGAATCCTTTAATGTAATTATTAATTCATGTATTTTTTTATAGCTAGGATATATTGTGTTGTTTACAGAATCGAATACGTTTCCAACTAAGTAAACTTCTTTAAATCCGGCAACTAAACAGTGATTTATGATGCTAATATGCTCTTTTTGTTCTTCTTCGCCTAGCTCAAACATATCTCCTAATATCAAAACCTTGTGAGCGTGTTCGATATTTATCATATTATGAATAGCCTTTTCTACACTCATCGGATTTGCATTATAGGCATCTAACAAAATCGTATTATGTTCTGTTTTTATTAACTGAGATCTATTGTTAGTGGGTACATAAGATTCAATTGCATTCTTTATTTTTTCTATTTCTACACCAAAGTGAAGACCTAAAGCTAAACTTAATGCAATATTATCAAAATTGTAATCTCCAATTAATTGGCTTTTAATTCTATGTTTACCCATTGAAACCTGAACATAAGGTTGAGCATCTACAAAATTAACCCTGTAGTTGCTAGTGTTTAACTGTCCGTAAGTATACTTGGTGCTTGTGTTTGGTACTAATTCTAGTAAGTTTTGTTGGTTGTCTTTTGTGAAAATTGGACAACCTTTTTCTCCTAAGAACTTATACAGTTCTGTTTTTGCTTTCAAAACGCCTTCTAATGAACCAAAACCTTCTAAATGTGCCTTACCTATATTCGTAATTACACCTATGTCTGGCTCTGCAATTTTGCATAAATTAGCGATTTCACCAACGTGGTTCGCACCCATTTCTATTATTGCACATTCTGTATCTAAATCTATCGCGAGTAAGCTTAATGGTACTCCTATATGATTATTTAAATTACCACTGGTAGCTGTAGTTTTAAATTTCTTATTGAGTACCCTATATATTATCTCCTTGCTAGTAGTTTTACCATTCGTTCCAGTAATTGCAATTACAGTACATGCTAATTGTTTTCGATGATGATTTGCTAAGTTTTGTAGCGTAGTTAAAGCATCATCTACTAGAATATATCTTTCATCTAAAACATATCTTGCATCATCTACAACAACATAAGAAGCTCCTTTTTCTAATGCAGAAATAGCAAATTCGTTTGCATTAAAGTTTGGCCCCTTTAATGCGAAAAACAAACAACCTGAACTTATACCCCTAGTGTCTATACT
>MDTF01004613.1_pt1 | contig 19945 bp, 21 predicted proteins | sample 811191 | NCBI WGS metagenome assembly MDTF01 (sample SAMN05326649, study PRJNA326480) | marine metagenome | isolation source: seawater | place: Southern Ocean | collected 2011 | reverse complement strand
TTACTTAATAATCTAAGTGGTTGAAAATTAATAATTAATATATAACTCTTTAAATATGAGCAGTAAAAATCAGATGAGCAATCTCCCTACCCCTTCTGTAGGTGGTTTATCAGTGTATCTCGCTCAAATTAAAAAATTTCCAATGTTGGATGCTGAGGAGGAATATATGCTGGCAAAAAATTGGCGAGAAAACGGAAATTTAAAATCTGCACATAAGCTTGTTACAAGTCATTTAAGATTGGTTGCTAAAATTGCTATGGGTTACCGGGGATATGGCTTACCTGTAAATGAATTAATATCTGAAGGTAATTTAGGCTTGATGCAAGCAGTTAAAAAATTTGATCCTGATAAAGGATTTAGGCTTGCCACTTATGCTATGTGGTGGATTAAAGCTGCAATACAAGAATATGTTTTAAGATCTTGGAGTTTAGTCAAAATGGGAACAACGACGGCTCAAAAAAAACTATTCTTCAATTTAAAAAAACTTAAAAATCAAATAGCTCCTGGCCAAGATGGAGATTTAAAAGATGAACAAGTCGATGAAATTTCAAAAAGATTAGATGTAAAGTCGCATGAGGTGGTTAATATGAACAGAAGATTGATGGGTCATGAAAAATCACTTAACGATCCAATCAAAAGTGGAGAGACAGATGAATGGCAAGATTGGTTAGTTGATGACAGTCTTGATCAAGAATTGGTTTTTTCACAAAAACAAGAATATGATGACAAGAAAGAACTGCTACAAAGTGCGATGAAGATTTTAAATGAAAGAGAAAAAGAAATAATTACAGCAAGAAGACTATCAGAAAGTCCATTAACTCTTGAGGAATTAAGTAAAAAATATAAAATTAGTAGAGAAAGAATTAGACAAATCGAAACAAAAGCTTTTGAAAAATTACAAAAATCTATGATCAATGCAAGTAAGTCAAAAAACCTATTATCTGCAAACTAATTATTAAACGGATCTTCAACTAATATTGTGTCATCTCTTTCAGGGCTAGTGGATATACTTGAAATCTTAGCTCCGATAAAATCCTCTAACGCGTGAATGTACCTTTTCGCGTTATCTGGTAAATCTTTAAAATTTCTTATACCTTGAGTTCTGCTTTTCCATCCAGGAAATGTTTTATAAATCGGTTTTATATTAAACTGATCTTCAGAGGCTGCGGGCAAGTAATCTAATTTTTGTCCATCTAATTCGTATTCAATACACATTTTTATTTCATCTAATTCATCAAGAACATCCAACTTTGTTAAAGCAATTCCGTTAATTCCTGATATCTTAATAGTTTGACGTACGAGAACTCCATCGAACCAACCGCATCTTCTTTTTCTAGCTGTTACTGTTCCAAATTCTTTTCCTCTCCTACCTAAGTTTTCACCTATCTCATCACTTAATTCTGTTGGAAATGGTCCACTACCTACTCTAGTCGTGTAGGCTTTTGTTATTCCTAAAATATAGCTTATTTCATTAGGTCCTGTACCTGAACCTGTTGCAGCCATAGCTGGCACAGTATTTGATGATGTTACGTAGGGATACGTCCCATGATCGACATCTAAAAGAATACCTTGTGCCCCTTCAAATAATATTTTTTTTCTATTTTTTTTAAATTCATCTAATTTTAACCATACAGGTTTTGCAAATTTTAAAATTTCTGGAGCGATTTTTAATAATTTTTTTTTAAGATCGTCTTTTTCATAGATCTTTTTATTTAAGCCTTTTCTAATTGCATTATGGTGTAATAGAACATTCTCTAATCTGTTATCTAAATTACTCTCCGATCTTAAATCCATTACTCTAATAGATCGTCTTCCAACTTTGTCTTCATAGCAAGGTCCTATTCCTCTTCTTGTTGTTCCAATTTTTCCTTTTCCAGCGGCATCTTCTCTTATCTCGTCCATCTCCTGGTGAAATGGAAGTATAAGTGAAGCGGACTCGGAAATCATAAAATTTTCCGGTGTAACATTTACTCCTTGTTTTTTGATTTCTTCAATTTCACTTAGAAGTGCCCAAGGATCAATTACAACACCGTTTCCGAGAATAGAAATTTTTCCCTCTCTTACAATGCCTGATGGTAATAATCTTAATTTAAATACTTTCTTATCTATAACCAAAGTGTGTCCTGCATTGTGTCCTCCTTGAAAACGAACTACCACATCGGCTTCGCTCGACAACCAGTCAACTATTTTACCTTTACCTTCGTCACCCCACTGCGAACCTACAACTACAACATTTTTCATTATCTAAATTTTTTTTTTAAAGTTATCGAATTTAAATGATTTATAGGACCGTTTCCTTTTCCTAAATTCAAATTTGATTTTATTGCCTCATTAACATATTTAATTCCTAGCTCACAGGATTTAATCAAATCTTTTCCACATGATAAATTGGCCGCAATTGCAGATGATAATGTGCAACCTGTTCCGTGGGTATTTTTACACATATATTTTTTATTTTTAAAAATTTTAATTATATTTTTATTTAATAAAATGTCATACATTTGGCTAGAATTTAAGTGACCACCTTTAATTAAAACATTTTTTGCACCCATATTAAGCAGTAATATGCCAGCTTGAATCATGTCTCTAGTTGATCTAATTTTTATATTTGTTAATAATTCTGCCTCTGGAATATTGGGGGTTATTAACAATATTTTTTTTATAAGCTTATTTTTAATATCTTTTATCGCTTGATTGTTAATTAGTTTTGTTCCCCCTTTAGCAATCATTACAGGGTCAAGAACTATTTTTTTTGCATTAATTTTTTTTAATGATCTCATTACCGCTGATATAACTTGTTTTGAATGAAGCATTCCTACCTTAATCGCATCAGGTTTAATGTCTTTTGCGGTAAATTCTATCTGATTAGATATTTCTTTAGGATTAATGGGAATGATTGATTTTACTCCTGTAGTATTTTGAGAAGTTACTGCTGTAATAGCTGTCATGGCATAAGACCCTAGAGCAGTAATAGTTTTAATGTCTGCTTGGATACCAGCTCCACCAGAGGAATCTGAACCGGCAATAATAAGGACTTTGGATTTAGGAAACATAGTTTAGTAAATAGTTTTTTTTACTATATTTATACATTTTTTAATTAAAGAAGAATTAAATGACTCACACATAATTCTTATTTTAGGTTCAGTTCCTGAAGCTCTGACTAATAATCTGCCTTGATTTTTTATTAGATCGTTTGCTAATTTTATTGCCTTCTTACATTTAGATGTATTAATAATTTTTTTATCTTTTACTTTAATGTTTATTAGCTTTTGAGGGACAGAATCATAAACTTTAAAAATTTCACTTGCAGATTTTCCTTTTCTTAAAGCAAATAATATCTCAAGTGCTACTAACAATCCATCTCCTGTAGTTGCAAATTTTCCAAGAATAATATGACCAGATTGTTCTCCACCAAGATTAAAATTATTTTTTTTCATCATTTCTTTAACATATCTATCTCCAACTTTTGATCTAATAAATTTTATTTTTTCTTTTGAAAAAAATTTTTGCAGACCATAATTTGACATTAATGTACCTACTACACCACCTTTTAAAATATTTTTTCTTTTCCATCTTTTTGCAATCATTGCAATAATTTGATCACCATCAATAATTTGGGACAACTCATTACACATAATTACTCTATCTGCATCACCATCTAACGCTATTCCAATATCTGCTTTATATTTTTTAACATATCTTCTTATAATATCAGGGTGAGTTGAACCACATTTGTAATTAATGTTTAATCCATTAGGATTAACACCTATAGGAAAAATTTTTGCACCAAGATCAGAAAGTATTTTAGGAGCAGATTGGTAACCAGCACCATTCGCGCAATCAACAACTATTTTCATGCCTTTTAAATTAAAATCTTTAGGAAAATTTTTTCTTATAATCTTTAGGTATCTTTCAGTTCCATCTTCTAATCTTTTTACTCGACCAAGTGTTTTAGGTTCAGATAAATGATTAATTGTTTTTGAGTCAATTAAATTTTCAATTTTTTTTTCTATTTTATCAGATAACTTTAAACCATCTGGTCCAAATAATTTTAAGCCATTATCATAATAAGGATTATGTGATGCAGTAATCATAATTCCCATATTAGCTTTCATTTTTTTTGTAAGCATGGCTAAACCATTTGTAGGCAGTGGCCCAAGCGTAAAAATATGCATTCCTGCAGATGCTAATCCTGATACCAATGCCGGTTCTAAAGTATAACCTGACAATCTTGTATCTTTTGCAATGATTGCTATCTGCTTTCTCTTTTTTAAATTTTTAAAGTATGTTCCAGCAGCAAGACCAAATTTAAAAAATTTTTCTCCATTTATATTACCGGTGTTAACAGTACCTCTAATTCCATCAGTGCCAAAATATTTTTTTTTCATTTATTTAATAATGTTTCAAAAACTAAAATTCCTTGTTTAATTTCCTCAACATTGTGAATTCGAAAAATTTGAATTCCTTGAGAGAGGGCAAATAAAACTGATGACAAAGTTCCTCCTAGTCTTTCTTTTGTATCAAAACTTTTAGAAATTTGATTAATAAATTTTTTTCTAGACGTTCCAATTAATATAGGAAATCCCAGCGAATGAAATATAGAAATGTTCCTTAATATCATCAAATTATGTTTCAAATTTTTTCCAAAACCAATTCCGGGGTCCAAGACTATCTTTTTATGGTATTTATCTTTTTTTAGTTTTTTTATCTCTTCTTCAAAAAAATCATAGATATCTAATAATGTGTGATTATATTTCGGGTTAATTTGCATAGTTTGAGGAGTGCCCTGCATATGGTGAATAATTTTCCATAAATTTTTATTACTAACTGTTTTATATGATTTTTCATCAAATTTGAAACATGACACATCATTTATCACATCCACTTTAAAACGGGTGGCATTTTTCATAACTAGAGATTTTCTTGTATCAATTGATAATAATGTTTTAGGAAACTTTTTTTTAAAATTCACAAATACTTTTTCAACTCTTTTCCATTCTATTTTAGGGGGAATAATTTTTGAACCTGGTCTTGTAGACTCTCCACCGATATCTATGATGTCCGCACCTGAACTTACCATTTCACTTATTCTTTTAAACGCTTTACTGCTAATATTAAATTTTCCACCATCAGAAAAACTATCTGGTGTCATATTTAATATTCCCATTAATAGATGAGATTTATTTTTTAAAAAAACTCTCTTTGAGGTAATTTTTTTAATATCTGATATTACCTTTTTTTTAATTACTATCGGTAAAAATTTTATTTTTTTAATATTAATTGTTTTTGATGATACTTTTTTTTTATTCCTAGAAAAAATTTCTATTTGATCGAAAGAAATAGTTTTATTTCCACTTAATGGAATTGTAATATTTTTATTAACTAGTTTTTTTGATGTATTTCCATAGTAAAAATTACACACCCTAGTGTAATATTTAGTCATAGTAATTAAATTGCAGGTTTTGGCTTTAATCCTAGCGAACCTAACGCAGACGAAGCCTTGCTATCATCTGCTTTTTCTTCATTAAAAGATCTTGTTGGCTTTACATTCCTTAAAATCAAATCTCTTATTTCATCTCCTGATAAAGTTTCGTAGATTAAAAGAGCTTTTGCTAACTTGTGTAAATCATCTATTTTTTCAGTTAAAACTTGTTTTGCCCTTTCGTATCCTATTTCAACAATTTTCTTAACTTCTAAGTCAATTTTTTTAGCAGTATCTTCTGACATGTTTTGTGATTTAGTAACAGATCTTCCTAAAAACACTTCTTCTTCATTTTCTCCATATGCTAATGGACCTAGTTCTTTGCTCATGCCGTATTTTGTTACCATATTTTTAGCCATTTTCGTTGCCATCTCGATATCTGATGAAGCTCCTGATGTAACTTTATCATGACCAAATATTAATTCCTCTGCTATTCTTCCTCCCATTGCTACAGCAATGTCTGAATACATTTTTTCCCTTGTTACTGATAGCTGATCTCTTTCGGGTAATCTCATTACCATACCTAAAGCTCTTCCTCTTGGGATAATTGTTGCTTTATGAATAGGGTCTGATGCTTTTTCATTTAAAGCTACTACTGCATGCCCTCCTTCATGATATGCAGTTAATTTTTTTTCATCCTCTGACATAACCATGGATCTTCTCTCGGCACCCATCATAACTTTATCTTTAGCTTCTTCTATGTCAGACATAGTTACTACTCTTTTATTCTTTCTTGCTGCGAGTAAAGCAGACTCATTTATTAAATTTGCTAAGTCAGCTCCTGAAAATCCTGGAGTACCTCTTGCAATGGTTCTTAATTTTACATCTGGACCAGTAATAATTTTTTTCATATGCACTTTTAAAATTGCTTCTCTTCCAATAATATCTGGATTACCTACAACTACTTGTCTGTCAAATCTTCCTGGTCTTAGTAAAGCTGGATCTAAAACATCCGGTCTGTTAGTTGCCGCAATTAATATAATTCCCTCATTAGTGTCGAAACCATCCATTTCTACAAGTAGCTGGTTAAGAGTTTGTTCTCTCTCATCATTTCCACCACCTAAACCAGCACCTCTGCTTCTTCCAACCGCGTCTATCTCATCAATAAATATTATACAAGGTGAGTGTTTTTTACCTTGTTCAAACATATCTCTTACTCTAGACGCACCAACACCCACAAACATTTCAACAAAGTCTGAACCTGAAATTGAAAAGAACGGTACATTTGCTTCCCCTGCAATTGCCTTAGCTAATAAAGTTTTTCCAGTTCCTGGAGGTCCAATTAAAAGGGCTCCTTTTGGAATCTTTCCACCCAGTCGACTAAATTTTTTTGGATCTTTTAAAAATTCTACAATCTCTTCGACTTCTTCTTTTGCTTCTTCAATTCCAGCTACATCATTAAAAGTGACTTTACCTTGTGCCTCGGTAAGCAGTTTAGCTTTAGATTTTCCAAAGCCCATGGCACCACCTTTTCCACCCTGCATTTGACGCATAAAAAATATCCATACACCAATAAGTAAAAGCATAGGGAACCATGAAAGCAGAATACCTAGAAGTGATGGCATCTTATCTTCTTTTGGTGCTGCTACAATGCTTACTCCTTTTGATGAAAGTCTATCAACTAATTCTGGATAATTTGGAGAGTAAGTTATAAATTTTTTTCCATCAGCTAAAACACCAGAAATATTATTTCCTTGAATTTGGACTTCTACTACTCTTCCATCATCAACTTCATTCAAAAAATTTGAAAATGGAAGTGAATTTCTCTCTGAATTAATCTTAGCAGGGTCCTTAAACATGTTAAATAGACCTACCGAAAGTAAAACTATTATGACCCACATTATTAAGTTCTTAATATTCATATTGTTTAGATAATCATTATTATTTATTTAACAAGTATATTTTAGTTTCTATGGAGTTGTAAATAAGACAAAATATATCCAAAAATCGAAAAATATTAGGTTTTTTCAATTTTTAAGCATAATTGATCTTTTTTCTTAATAAACAAGCACCCTCCAAGGGTAGATTTTTTAAAATTTTTACTTTGTAGGTTATTAATTAAATTTTTAACTTTTTTAGACCTTGGATTGTAATAATTCTTTTTTAATTTTTTAATAGATTCGTTTAATACTCCAATTTTAATTTCCTTGTTTAAATTATTAAATTTTTTCAAATCAATTAAAATTTCTTTTTTAGATTTTTTAATTATTTCTTTAAAAACTTTACTGAAATATTCATCCAATGTAGCTTTGCTTGAGGCTAAATTATTGATAGATTTAATAATTTGTTCATATTCGATACCACTTGTTTCAAGCGGTTTTTTTAAATTTCTTATTTTAGTTCTTAAATATTTTTGGTCTGTATTTGATGGATCTTCAAAATATTTACCAAATGTGTTTTTTGAAATTTTTATTAAAAATTTTTTTTTTACGTCTAATAACGGTCTATATAACTTAACACCACTGCTTAATTTTCTAAGAGGCTTCATGGCTGATAGACCAGTTAGTCCACTTCCTCGTGAAAGTCTTATAAAAAATGTTTCAACTTGATCCTCTAAATTGTGAGCAGTGAGAATGATGTTTATTTTTTTTTTTTTACAATATTCTAAAAGCATCTCATATCGTACACTCCTTGCTTGACCTTGAATATTTTTAATTATCTTTTTTTTATTTAAAATGACGTTTAAGGATATTTGATTTTTTTTTAACAATTTTTTAACCTGCTTGGCTTCTTGCGCTGAATTTTTTCTTATACTATGATTAATTAAGACATAACGAAATTTAGTTTTTTTTAAATAAGTGTAGGCTTTAGTCAAAGCTACTAACGCTAAACTATCTGGCCCTCCAGAGACAGCTACAACATAAGACTTTTTATTAAGATGATTTAATTTGTTTTTAAAATTTATAAAAATATTTGATAAATCTTTAAATTCTTTAAAACTGTTTTTAAGATTTACACTTAAGTTTTTTTTGCTCATATTGAGCTTTTTGTAACACAGACTTGCTAGCTTTTGGATATTCTTTTTTTAATCCTGAAATCATTTTACATCCTTGATCTTTTTCTCCGAGTTGAACCATCGTTATGCCTAACTTTAAAAGATTGTCTGGTGCTTTTTTACTTTTAGGATAATTTTGATAACCATCAAGGTAAGCTGTAGCTGCATCAGAGTATAATTGTCTTATTCTGAAAGTTTCGCCATACCAGTATTGTGCATTTCCTGCTAGATCATGATCTTTGTTTTTATCTATAAATTCTCTTAAAGCAAATTCGGCTGTTTCATAATCTCCTATTTTCATAAAACTTACAGCAAATTCATATTGTTCACCTGCGGGCTTATCTGGTAACAGTGATTCTTTTTTCTCTGGTTCTTCTGTTATAACTGTTTGAGCGCTTTCAATTGAATTGATTGATTGTTCTTTGGGTAAGTTTGATGTTTGATAACCAGGTGTAGCACCAAAATCTTGTGGTTTACTTGAGCCTGGTAAAACAGCTTGTTGTTTCTTTGGAGCGCTACCGGTTCCATTTTCTAAATCTGAAAATCTTAATTGAGAGTCTGATTGAATTTTAGAAACACGGGTAGATAATTTGTCCAACTTAAAGTTTACTTCTTCGAACTTATTAGTAAGTTCTCTAAATTGATTTTCAATCTCATTTAACTTTAAAAGATGCTTGGTCAAAATATCTTCGTTTAAACCGTCTGACTTAATTGAATTTAAAGTGTTTGATGATGCAATGTCTGACTTTTGATATACAGCTTTTTCTAAAGTCTTAAGATCTTTTGTAATAACTTGAATTTGATCTGAAATAGCTTGTAAATAAACTTCATCTTGCTCGGCAGACAAAATATTAAAATTAAAAACAATGAATAATAATAATGAAATTTTAAAAAATTTTATAATTTTAAACATGGTCCATTGTTATTGTTACAAAATGGCAAAAAAAAGACCCCTTAATACTTACTATTAAGGAGTCTTTTTGAATTAAGTAAAATTTAATTAATTAACTTTAACTGTCACAGATCTTCTGTTTTGAGACCAAGCTAGAGATGTTGAAGCCGGGTTAACAGGTTTTTCTTTACCGTAACTAATTACAGAAATTCTTTTTCCAGAAATTCCGTAAGTCATTAAATAATCTTTAGCAGCATTAGCTCTTCTTTCACCCAATGCTAAGTTAAATTCTCTTGTTCCTCTTTCATCAGCATGACCTTCAATTGTTACATTAAGATTTTTATTTTTTCTTAAGTATGTAGCTTGTTTTCTTAAGGTAGCTCTTGATGCTGTTGTAAGTGAAGACTTGTTAGTTGCAAAAAATACTCTGTCTGGAACTCCTGCAGCTAAATATTCAACTGTATCTTTTCCTGTGTATACATCGCCATCTACTGAACCAGATTTTTTTGCCGTAGAACAAGCGCTCAAAGCTAAAGTAGCTAAGATTACTAGCAATACGTTTTTTAAATTCTTATTAAATATCATTTTTATATCCCCTAGGTTTATTGTGGTTTATTTCAAATTATTCATTATTATTCAAGTACATTCTACATAAAATACAACTTTACTTTGATAATAGAGAGGACCAGGATGGGTCTGAGGCGTCCGTTTGTGTTAATAGTTGTCTCTCATTATAACCTGTTATATCAATTGACCATAATTTTGCAGTAAAACCCTCACCTTTGGGTCCGGCTTTCGTTTCTCTATAAAAGACTAAAACTCTTCCGTTTGGTGACCATGAGGGGGCTTCTTGGTAAAAATTTTCTGTTAACAATCGTTCACCGGTTCCATCCGTTCTCATTACTCCTATATAAAATTTTCCATTACGCATTTTAGTAAAAGCAATTAGGTCTCCTCTAGGAGACCAAACTGGTGTTCCATAAATTCCATTTCCAAATGTTATTCTTTTAACACCACTCCCATCGCTTCTCATAACATAAATTTGTTGTAATCCACTTCTGTCAGAATTAAATGCTATAAATTTTCCATCAGGAGAAAATGAGGGAGATGTATCAATTGAAGAATGTTCACTAATTCTCTCAACAACTCTATTTTCTAAATCCATTGTATAAATATCAGAGTTACCGTCTTTTGCAAAACTCATTACAATTTTTTTTCCATCGGGTGAAAATCTTGGGGCAAATGTCATACCAGGAAAATTTCCGACAACTTCCTGCGTTCCTGTCTCTATATCGAGTAAATATACTCTGGGCATATTTCTAAAGTAAGACATATAAGTTACCATTTGATTAGTTGGATTGAATCTTGGGGTTAATACTAATTCATTACCAAGAGTTAAATATTTTGTGTTAGATCCATCTTGATCCATAATAGCTAATTTTTTTACTCTAAGATTCTTTGGTCCACTTTCAGCTACATAAATTATTCTTGTATCAAAATATCCCTCTTCACCAGTTAGCCTTTCGTAAATTTTATCCGAAATAATATGAGCTACTCTTCTCCAATTTGAAGGCGTGGTAGTGAAAGCTAAAGCTGTCATTTCTTTTGCCGCGGCCAAATCCCAAAGTCTAAATTCAACTTTTAATTTTTCATCTTTAATTAAAAGTTTACCTGTTACTAATGCTTGTGCTTTGATCAATCTCCAATCCTCAAATCTCGGTTTTAAATGTGCAATGTCAGGTTTTTGAACAAATGCCTCTTTTTTCAAAGGATTAAATAATCCCGTTCCTCTGAAATTGTTTTCAATTATATTTGATATATTTTCACCTAACTCTTTAATTTTAATATCTTTAAGCTCTTGAGATTTTATATCTACATGCAGAGGAGAAACTGCGATCGGTAAAGGATCAAGATTACCTCTGGTAATATCGACTTCAATTAAAGCAAAAGATTGATTTATTAAAAGAAAATGCAATAAAAATATTAAAATTAATTTTTTCATATTACCCTCTTAACATCTCTGTTGGATCGAAATTTAATTGTATTTCTTTCCATTTTTCGTATCCTGTTGGTGGAACTCTTAATGGTTGGCATAATCTAACTGCTCTTAGTGCACTTTCAGCTAAAACTTTATAAAATCTTTGTCCCGGTCTATTCATTCGCTCATGATCTAATATTTCAGATTTAGATATTGTTCCATCTTTCTTTAATTGAAGCTTAATTCTAACAAGTAAATTTTCATTAAAAGGTAACCCTAATGGCACGCTCCAGCAAGCAAATATTTGAGCTCGTAAAGCATCTTCTTCTGACAACGTAAGCCCCGTTGCAAACGAATTTTTTTGACTGCTTTGAGTTATTTTAGCATTTGTTTTTTGTTTAACAGCCTCTTCTTCTTTGGCTTTATCTATAAGGGCTGCTATTTGATTTGTATCTACAATTTCTTTTTTTTCAAACTCTGATGACTGTCTAATTTCTGGCTTTATTTCCTCTGGATTTTGTTTTTTCTTAACTATCTTTTTTTTTTCTTTTTTTTCTTTAGGCAAAGGAATTCTATCGGGCTTTTCTTTAGCTTTAGCTGATGGTGGAGCTTGTTCTGATACCAGTCTCTCTTCTTCTTTTTTTTTAGTCTCTTCAATTATTTTTCTTGCTTTAGGAGCATAAGGGATGCTCGTTTCATCTGAAATTTGTATTAGTTCTACTGAAACTATTGGAGGTAAATCTATGGGTTCTCTAAGCATAAACGGTAAACTTAAAATTGTTAATAAAATCATTATTGAATGGAATGTTAAAGAGTAAATTAAACTTCTTGTCATATTTCATCCTAATTTTTGTATGGCTCAGATATGAGTGCAACTTTTGAGAATCCAGCACCTGATAATGTTCCCATTACTTCTAACACTCTTCCATAATTAATATTTTTATCTCCTCTGACATAAATTCTTGTATCTGTTCTATTTTTAGCAATCGCTAATAATTTTGGGATCATTTTTTGATAGGTAACTTGATGTTCTTGAATATATATTTCTCCTTTAGAATTAATACTTAACGTCAATGGTTCTTGGTCGTCAGGCAGAGAGTCTGCTGCTGATTCAGGTAAATCTACTTGAACACCTACTGTTAATAATGGAGCAGTCACCATAAAAATAATTAAAAGAACCAACATAACATCTACAAAAGGTGTTACGTTTATTTCGCTCATAGGTTCGTTTTTTGAGCGATTAAATTTAAAAGCCATAATTTAAATTATAGATATAAATCTTTTAGAAAAATTATCTATTTTTGAGAAATACTTTTTTGAGTCACTATTGAATTTATTATAAGCTACTACTGCTGGTATTGCGGCTAGCAAGCCTAGAGCTGTTGCAAATAAAGCTTCGGCTATTCCCGGTGCAACTATTGCTAGACTTGTGTTTCTTGAAATTGCTATTGATTGAAATGAATTCATTATCCCCCACACTGTTCCGAACAAACCAATGAATGGTGCTGTTGAACCAACGGTTGCTAGAAAGGTAAAATTTTTTTCTATTTTTTTCATCTCAGTATCCGCAGCTATGTCAAGTATTATTTCAACTCTAGCTGACTGAACTGCAGATGACTGTCTTTTAGTTCTCAAAAGTTCAGCCATTGCTGTTTTAAATATTAATACTGCTGGATCTTTTGAATTGACTGGAAGGTTATTGTTAAAGCTCTCTGCAGATTTCGCTTTCCAAAACTTTTTTTCAAAGTCTTCAATAGAACTATTAATTTTTTTAAATAATTTAAATTTATCAAATATTAAAGCCCATGAAAATATTGAGCATGCTATTAATAAGATAATTACAAATTTGACCACAAAATCAGCTCTAAGAAAAAGCTTCCACAATGAAAAGTCTGTGGCTCCTCCGAATCCCACAACTTGAGCTGCAATATCTTGTTCCATTAAGGTTGATTACTTTTAGATTGTGTCATGAATTTGGCGTTTTTTACTCAATTAGTGTTATTTATTGTCTAATAATCTTGTCTCACTATAAAATCTTGCTATTAAAATGGCATCTGATTTATTGACATCTTTTTTTTTAGCTAACTGATTTGCTAACTTTGGATACATTTCTATAGCTTTTGTTCTACTTGAGTCTTTTGATGAATTAATTAACTCAAAATGTTTTTTCCATTTTGCCGGTCTAACAAAAAAAATTGGGAGCTCAAGAGCTGCACAAACACCTTTGATGGCCCCAAAAGTTTGGCCAAAATTGAACATACTAGTAACTCCTTGACCAGGCATTGCATTAACTTGTTCAACAATAACTGCTATATCTTCATTGGAGTTTATATTTTCTTTTATTAGGTTAACTAACTGAGCGCTATTCAGCTGTCTTTTGTTTTTTTTTCCTTCTGACATAACTGGCATATCAAACATATTTAATACTTTATTATTTTCTAAAACAGCTATACCTCCACTCAAACCTGGGTCTATTCCTATAATTTTCATGACTTTATGTTTTCTAAATTTGCATTAGTAAAAATATTTTGTACATCATCTAATTCTTCTAATGCACTTAATATTTCTAATATTTTTTCATTTTGTTCACTATTTAAATCTAAATAATTAATAGGCCTCCACTCTACTGCTGAATATGAAAAAGAATCAATTTTTTTTTCTAGTTCAGTTTTAATTTTATAAAAATCTTCTTTTTCAGTAATAATTTCAAAACTATCTTTTAAATTCGTGCAATCTTTCGCTCCTGCATTAATTGAAATTTCAAAAGCTTCTTCTTCACTTATTTTATTCTTATCAAATTGAATTATTCCACAATTACTAAACATATGAGTTGCGGAACCAGACTCACCTAACCTACCTCCATTTTTTTGTAGTACAGTTCTAATGCTGGATGCTGATCTATTTTTATTGTCTGTTAAAGTTTCAATTATAAAAGCAACGTTAGATATCCCAAATCCTTCGTATCTTAAATTTTCATAATTTTTGTCACCACTCATTTCTGATTTACTAATGGCTCTAGCAATATTGTCTTTAGGCATGTTTGCTTGTTTTGCTGCTTGAATGGCAGTTCTTAACCTTGGGTTCATGTCTGGATCTTTATCTCCTAGTTTCGCAGCAACAGTAATCTCTCTAGAAAGTTTTGAAAATATTTTTGATCTCTCTTTATCGGCTCTACCTTTTTTATGTTTTATTCCAGCCCAATGTGAGTGTCCTGCCATAATTATTTAGCTAAGCTTCCTCCATCGATTAATCTAGTAACTTTTTTCGCTAGTCCAGTTTTTAAGTCAGTTTCTACGATCATTCCTGACAATGTCCCTTCACCTTCAGCTGGAAAATGTTTGGTTGCATTTTTATCTTTGAAAAATCTTCTAATTGAATTTTCCTTATTCATTCCAATTACAGAATTATAATCCCCGCACATTCCTATATCTGTTTGATAAGCCGTTCCTTTTTCTAAAATACGAGTATCTGCAGTTGGAACATGGGTGTGAGTTCCAACAACGCAAGTTGATAAACCATCAAAAAAATGTCCTATTGCCATTTTCTCACTTGTAATTTCACCATGAAAATCTACAACTAAAAAATCTACATTTTTTTTTAATACTAATTTTTTACTAATATTTTTTGCAGTTTGAAAAACATCATCTGTTTTTCTCATAAATACATTTCCCATTAGATTAATTACACCAATTTTATATTTTTTATTTTTAGAAATATAAATTTCATAACCTTTACCAGGCGAGCCTTCTGCAAGATTTGCTGGTCTCAAAAGTCTATTTTCTTTATCAATATAATCTGTTGTTTCTTGTTTATCCCAAATATGATTTCCTGAAGTTATTACATCAACACCTTTTGAAAAAAATTCTTCGGCGATGGTCTGGGTTATACCTCTGCCATCGTCAGCTGCGTTTTCTCCATTTACAATTACAAAATCAATTTTTTGTTTCGTAATTATTTTAGGTAATTTATTTTTTAAAGCATCTCTTCCTGATACCCCCATCACATCACCTAGGATTAATAATTTCATTAATAAATACCTTTTTCTGTAAGAATGTAGTTTAATTTTACATCTTTATTATTTATCGGCAGTTTATGATATTTTTGAAATGAAAAAGCAACACCAATAGTTAAAATATTTTTAAATTTTCTTAAATATTTGTTTAAATAACGATCGTAAAATCCTTTGCCGTAACCTAGTCTATATTTATCATTATCAAAAACTAAAAGAGGAACCAGCATAACTTCAGGCACAATAAGCTTTGATTTAATCGGCTCTAACATTCCAAATTTGTTAACTTGTAACGCTTCATTTCTTTTCCATGGAAAAAAATTCATTGAATTATTTTCCTCAATAATAGGAAGTAATATATTTTGATTACTAATATAATTAAAATCTAATAATCTAAGTACATTTATTTCAAATGATGCGGGATAATATAAAGCTAGTTTGAATTTTTTTTTTTTAAATTTTAATTTAATTAAATCTATAAATGGGGTAAAAAAATCTTTACTTATTTCATAATATTTTTTTTTTCTTAAAAGATAGTATTTTTTCCTTACTAAATTTTTTTGTTGCATTTACTGTATTTTAGAAAGTGACTCTGTATTTGAAATTATTTTTTCTAGTGATTGCGTTGTTTTATCTAACATCGATTCATATAAAGAATTGCTCTCTTCTATAGTTTTTTGGAAACCCTCTAATTCTTCGTTCAATTTGTTAATCTCAATATCTTTATCCTCTTTATATTTAATAGCTAAAGACTTTATTTCCTTAAATTTATTTGAAATTACATCTAATTTTGCCTTCTGAGCAGTTACTTTTTGCTTTAAGTCAAAATATTCATCAATTAATTGTATGGTAGTAATTAATAAAAGTTTATTTTCTCCAATATTTCCTAATTTATCTTTAAGCTCAGAATATTTTTTATCCAAAAATTTTGTTAGTTTTTTTAGGGACTCTTCTTGGCCATCATCGCAAGATAGTAAGTAATCTTTATTATTGAATTTAATATTTACATTTGCCATTTATCGATCTCACTCACTAAATTTTCTGTTTCTTGGCTTAGTTCTTCAATATCTTGATTAAATTTATCCTCTATTTCAGATTTTTTATTAACTTCTAATTGTAAATTTTTAACCTTTTCTTTTAAATATTTGTGTTCTCTAATTAATTCTTGATTTTTTTTTTCTATTTCATTTTTCTGTCTAGATAACTCATTTTTTTCGGTTCTAATTTTTTCAATTTCGTAGGTAGGCTGTGAATAACTTAAAGATAATGAATTTAATTTGTCTATAAGTTGATTTAAATTTTTTTCCTTTTTTTCAATATTGCTCATAAAATTTTATACCATATTATTGATATCATTAGTTTAAGTCTATATAGGTTATTAAAAGTGAGTGTAAAATTTAATCAATTATCCAACGCAATTAGATTTTTATCAATTGACGCTGTGCAAAAAGCAAACTCAGGGCACCCAGGTCTGCCTATGGGCATGGCAGATGTTGCGACTACATTATTTAAATACCACCTGAGGTTTAATCCGAAAAACCCTAATTGGATTAACAGAGATAGATTTATTTTATCCGCTGGACACGGTTCGATGCTTCTTTATTCTTTACTTCATTTAACTGGTTACAAAAGTATTTCAATTGAAGATATAAAAAAATTTAGACAATTAAATTCAATTTGTGCAGGCCACCCAGAATATAAAAAAGGAACTGGAATTGAAACTACAACAGGTCCACTAGGTCAAGGCTTGGGTAATGCTGTAGGAATGGCAATAGCAGAAGAAATTTTAAAAAAAAAATTTGGCTCAAGTGTAATTAATAGCAAGACTTATGTTATCGCCAGTGATGGAGATCTGATGGAAGGTATTAGCCATGAAGCTATGAGCTTAGCTGGACATCTTAAATTAAAGAACTTAATAGTTTTTTTTGACAATAATAAAATTTCAATTGATGGGTCAACGTCTCTTAGTGTTTCAGATAATTATAAAAAAAGATTTGAGTCTTATGGTTGGGGTTTTTTAGAAATTAATGGCCATAATGAAAAAGAAATTTCTAAAGCAATTTCTAAAGCATCAAAGTCTAATAAACCAACTTTAATATCTTGCAAAACTATTATAGGTTTTGGGTCTCCTAATAAATCTGGAAAAGCATCATCGCATGGTTCTCCGCTGGGATATGATGAAATTGCTTTGGTCAGAAAAAAACTAAAATGGAACACTGAACCGTTTAAAATTCCTCAAGATATCTTGGATGAATGGAAAAAAATTGGAGATAAAGGTGAACTACTTGAAAAGAAATGGTTAGAGTCAATTAATAAAAAGAATCCTAAAATAAAGTTGGAACTTGAAAAGATTTATATTAATTCTGATCTTGGTGTACTTAAAAAAATTATTGAAGATGAGAAAATAAAATATTTTGAATCTAAGCCAAGTTTAGCCACAAGGCAGTGTTCGTCAAATACTATTGAAAGCATTTCGGGTTTACTTCCCCAGCTTATAGGTGGATCAGCAGATTTAAGTGGATCTAATAATACTAAAACAAATAATTCAAAAATTATAAACTCAAAAAACTTTGATGGAAATTATATTCATTATGGAGTTAGAGAACATGGAATGGCTGCTGTTATGAATGGTTTAGCTCTTTATGGAGGATTGATACCTTATGGCGGAACATTTTTAATTTTTTCAGACTACTGTAAGCCATCTATAAGATTATCTGCTTTAATGGGTTTAAAAGTAATTTATATTTTTTCTCATGACTCTATTGGGCTTGGTGAAGATGGCCCCACTCACCAACCTATTGAACAACTTACTGGGTTAAGAGCTATTCCAAATTTAAACGTTTTTAGACCTGCGGACATAAATGAAACTTTAGAGTGTTGGCAAATAGCATTAGAAAGCAATAACACTCCAAGTGCAATTGCATTATCTAGACAAAAAGTTCCATATATTAATCCTGGTAGTTCTAAAGAAAATAAATGTAAAAAAGGAGCTTACATAGTCAACATAACTTCACATGAAAACAATGTAACATTAATCGCTTCAGGCACTGAGGTTGAGTTAGCTTTAAAAGTTCAAAATAAATTAAAAGAAAATAATATTCATTCCAAAGTGGTTTCTATGCCTTGCATGGAACTATTTGATAAACAATCTGAAGAATATAAAAAAGATCTGATAGAGGATGATGCTTTAGTTGTAACATTAGAAGCTGGAAGTATTTTATCTTGGCAAAAATATACTAAAAATAAAGGTTTAAACTTAGGAATAGATCAGTTTGGTGAAAGTGCCCCATACAAAGAGGTGTATGATCATTTTGATTTAACTGAAGAAAAGATTACAAGTTTTATTCAGAAAAAACTAAGAGAATAATTAAGATTAATGGATAAAATAAATTTTTTTCCTGAAAACTTAGATGTTCAAAATCAAAAGGTAATTCTTAGATTAGATTTAAATGTTCCATTAAAAAATAAAGTTATTCAAGACGATACAAGAATAGCTATGTGTTTGCCTTTCATAAAAAAATTAGTTGAAAAAAAAGCTAAAATAATAATTATAAGTCATTTAGGTCGCCCAAAAGGTGCGAAAGACCCTGAGTTATCTTTAATACCTATTTATAAATATTTAAAAAAATCACTTCATACGAATGTTTATTTTTTTATGGGAAATTTAGATGATGAAGTTCAAGATAAATTTTCACACTTAAAGGAAGGTGAAATAATTTTATTAGAAAACATTAGATATTATAAAAACGAAAGTAGTGATGATGAAAATTTTTCAAAAAAATTAGGTTCTCTTGGTGACATTTATATTAATGATGCGTTTTCCTGTTCTCATAGAAAGCAGGCATCGATTCATAACATTACAAAATTTATTAAACATTCTTACGCGGGACCTCTTTTAGAAAAAGAAATTAAGGCTATCAACCTTGTAATTCAAAATAAAAAAGAGCCAGTAACGTGCATTATTGGAGGTTCAAAAATTTCTACGAAAATTAACGTTATTACAAGTTTAATTGAAAAAGTTAATAATTTAATAATTGTTGGAGCTATGGCTAATAACTTTTTTCTTTACAAAAATTTAAAAGTTGGAAAGTCATTGATTGAAAAAGATACGAAAGAAATAATTAAAAGAATCTATCAAAAGGCTAAGGATAATAATTGTGAAGTTTTAATTCCTGAAGATTGTGTGGTTGGTACAAGCTTTACAGGAAATGGAAAAAATAAAGATATAAAAGATATTCAAGATAATGAAATTATTTTAGATATTGGATTAGAAACAATAAAGAATATTAAACGTAAAATAGACCAATCAAACACAGTTTTATGGAATGGCCCAGCAGGATATTTTGAAAATGAAAATTTTATGACCGGAACTACATCAATAGCTGAAGCTATTTCGAAAAATACAGTCAAAAAATCATTAATCTCAATTTTAGGAGGTGGTGATACACTCGCAGCAATAAATAAAAGTAAAAACAAACTTTCTTTTACCCACTTATCAACAGCAGGTGGAGCATTTTTAGAGTACCTTGAAGGAAAAGACTTGCCTGGTCTTAGTGTTTTAAAATAAATAAACGTTATGACACTTAATG